>Ga0222719_10002152_pt1 | contig 18267 bp, 7 predicted proteins | sample C33_34DmetaG_FD_165039 | JGI IMG/M metagenome (GOLD analysis project Ga0222719, IMG submission 165039) | Estuarine water microbial communities from San Francisco Bay, California, United States - C33_34D | ecosystem: Environmental > Aquatic > Marine > Unclassified | place: USA: California... | reverse complement strand
GCTCAAAACGCTTTTACAGATGTTAAGAATGTTCGCTTTAGAGACGGTGCGGTTAGTAAAATGCAAGGCGAAGTTCTTCTTAATGATATTGTAGATGATCTTACAGTATCAGGAGAAGAGTTTGGTAAGGTACGTTACCTTGCCTTCTGGCCTAATCCTAACCTTGCGCCTCTCGAAGGCTATTACTTATTCGTAGTAGACTACGTTAGAAATAATATTACTGTTGGTCAAAAGATTTATATTCAAGACCATACAGGAACTAAAGTAGATTTAACACCATCAGGTCTTAATAGTGGGGATGGTTTTGCTTATACTACAAGTGGTTGGCAACATGACTTGTTTAGTGGGGGTTTTACTTTTATCATTAATAATGGTATTGATAAACCACACTACATCCTAGACGAGTCGGGCAACACAGACATTAATAATCTTGTTTTAGCAGAGCTTCCTGGATGGGATAGCTATAATACTGCTCAAGCTATACATGAAGATACTTGGTCTGCTTCTCAAAGTACTGTGTTTGACTTAGCACAGCTAGTTGACTTTACAGTTAACTATATTGAGATTACAGGCACAAATATTAAAACAGTAAAAGTAGGTAGTCCTGCAGGTACAGGTACACCGAATAGTGCTACCTTTGTTCCTGGAGCATTACCCTCATTAATACCTATAGTAACAGGTAATCAGTTTGAAATATATACCGATACGGCAACTAATACTACAGTTTGTGTAGTTGGTGGATTATCTGCTGGTGATGATGTTATTGTTACTGTTAAATCAAGAAACCCTGTTACAGTACGAGCAGGAATTGTTAGGTCTTTCGGAGACCTCCTTGTAGCTGGTGACTTAACCGAAGTAGATTCAGTAGATCCAACTAAAATTATTAGAAGGTTATCTGGAGTTGTAAGAACGTCTGACCTTGCTATTCCTGGAGCTATTCCAAACAATTGGAATCCTTTTGAAGCAGGTGTAAGTACAGCCGATGAGTTTACTCTTTCAGAGACTAACATTATTCAAGATATGCAGTCGTTACAAGGTAACCTTTACATTTACACAACAGGCTCTATTCATGTGATGACTCTTACAGGTAATCCTAATGCACCTGTTGCGTTTGGGCCTGTTACAGATACCTATGGTGTTGTGTCTTCTAATATTATTACTGAATATGACGGTAAACATTTTGTTGTTGGTAGTAACGATATTTATTTATTCGCAGGACATCCTGGAGATATTGTATCAATATCAGATGGTCGAGTAAGAAACTACTTCTTTGATAACCTCAATCCTATCCATGAACAACAAGCGTTTACATTACTTAATCAAGCTCAAAATGAGATATGGATTAATTATCCAACTATTAATTCTCTTTCAGGTGAATGTGATGAAGCATTAATTTGGAACTATAGAGACAATACTTGGACTATTAGAGAGCTTGATAATGTTACTTCAGGTGATATTGCCCCTATTCGAGGTGGTGGTATTCCAAGTGCTACGCTAACTATTACAGGTAGTAGTGGTAATGCTGGTTACACTAACACTGGTAAACGTGAAGTACAAGCTATTACTGTTAATGGTGATACACCTCGTGCTCATCTTGGTACTAAGGTAATTAAAGATATTGATGTAGGTACATTTTCGTCTTTCACTACAGATGTTAAAGAAGTAGTGGATATTAATGTAACAGGCGACACTGGTCCAAATACAGTTAATGCGGTCAATACAATTACCTTTCCATCGTCACTTACATTTGACTATGATACCTCTGCTGGTGATGGTAATGCTACTATTACTATTGTAGGTGATACAACTATTGGTAGTGCTACATTTAACGCTATTCTTGTTTTAGGCAGCAGTTATAATAATGGTGATACTATCACTATGACAAACCTAGTAGAGGCTATTAAAGATTATATTAATAATAATAAAGCTTTTGCTAACTGGACTGCAACAGCAAGTGCTAATGTATTGACATTAACTTCAGATGTTCCTGGACCAAGACTATTTACTAGTGGTACAATTGTAACAGATGGTAGTACTTCAAACAGCCTTACAGTAGCAAGCACTACTGCAGGGGTAGGTGTTTACGGTATTAATAACGCTAATAGTCCTGCTATTCGGATGCGAGTACAAGCTAGTGCTGCATCAGGCGTACATGCTGCAATTGATGAGTATATTACATTAACTAAAAACCTCACTACTACAGCAGATATCCGAGATGATATTGTAACTAAGCTTAGTGCATTATCAAATTTTGATGGCACTAGCAGTGCTATTTATGCAGTATCTACTAATGGTGATGATGTTCGGCTTACCTCTACTAGTGGTGGCGATCATAGTACTATTACAGTTTCTTTTGATACCATACATAGCGGAACTATTTATACTGAAACTAAGTTTGGTGGTAACCTTACTGCAACAGTAACAGTAGACACTGATGGTGTTGATAACAGTATTCCTGATATTGACTTACAAATCAATTACCCTAATGGTGATACTGATTCAATAACATTAACAGGTACACATACACCTACTACAGTAGCAACTGAAATAAGAAACACTATTAATGCTGATAGTAATTGGTCAACACTTACTACAACAGCTACTAATATTAGAGCTAAAGCAGCAGCAGTTGGTGTTCAATCAACTAACTTCAGTATTACTATAACAAGCACTGGTACGTTACCTTCAGGGTTTAGTGCAAGTACTTTTACTTATAGTGAAAATAGAGCAGGGCGTAATGCGGCTTCTACTACAGATAGAATCACATTAACTCCTCCTGCAGGACATGGTTTGGCTATAACAGTTGACTTCGATAGTTTTACTGCTTATGATATTGAGATACCTAACACTGAAGAAGTTACAGCTACTGAGATTGCTACAGCATTAGAAACAGCTTGGACTCAAACTAGTGAGTGGACTCTTGTTCGTAGTGGAGATACATTAACCTTTACTACAGCAGACAGAGAAGCAGTTACAGGTGAGTTTGAGATTACTGTTACTCAAGGTGATACTCGTACAGGCACTGCTGTAGCTGATCTTATTACAGATACAGTTCCTGCAGATATTACAGTGACTGATGGTGCAGATGAAGTGTTTGCACAGCTTACTAGAGCTACAGTTACTATTAATACGGTTAGTGGTGACCTTGTTGTATTTGATAAGCACTATGGAGAAGGACCAGGAAGATTATTAGATCCTACGTTTACTGCAGCAGCAGATGATAACACTTATGGTGATACTGCTTATACTAATGATACAGACTATCTTAATGCCTATTATGATCCTGAAAAAGACTTAACAAGAACTAATACAACAGAACAAGCAAAAGACAATGGAACAATTGTTGATGCTGATGATATGCTATTAGATATTCTTACAGAGCTTGGCTCTAGGCAAAGTCTTATTCTCACACCTGATAGCACATCTGCACCAACTACTATTGATATTAAACCAAGTCAGTTTAGTTCGGATGCTGAATATGTTAAAACATGGGTTCCGTTTAGTGCAGGAGACGTATCAACTGTTGCGCCTTCAACAACAACTTTGTTAGCTTCGGCAGAAGGTGTTACAGTAGCAACTACTGCTCCAACTTATGATACTACAGGTTCTTCGATAACAACAGACTTTGATATTGATAGACCGTGGTCTAGTGAACAGCTTAACCCTAATAAGATATTTCCTATTTTTGCCCAGACAGAGTTAGACTCTAATGGTGATAGAGTCAATCGTATTAGAGCAGCTGACATTAGCTATACATTTGATGGTGATGAGTATGTGTCTTATGTAGAGAGAAGTCAAATGTTTATCATGCCTGACTTTACTACAGAAGGGCTTGATACAGTTGCACTATGGGCTGATGGTGGTACTATTACAACAGTTGGTGGTGAGCCTGAGAGAGCTACTCTTCGGTTTAGAGCAAGAGCTACTAATTATCCAGGTGATAAAGCGTTCTTAACTGTAGCTGAAGATAATACACAGACTAATAGTAAAGCAAATAAGTTAGTAGTGAATGATTTTGTAGTTGCTTCAGATTATAAGATTGATCTTAGAATATTTGGTAGATTTTTAAACTATCGTATTGATGATGGAAGCCTTACTAATACTGCTGCAAATGATAAAGCTTGGGATATCTCAGGTATTCAGTTAGACATTTCAAAAGGTGGAGATCGTTAATGGCAAATAATCAACCTCCTGTAACTGATAATAAGTCGCTTAATGCATGGCTTATTGAGGCTACTAAGAATATTCGTAATCTACAGGATGAACTTATTCGACATAGGAAAGATATTCAAGATTCTGCTACATTTGCTGAGTTTAAAGAAAAGGTAGATTAATGATAAAAAAGATAGAGGACAATGATGTCTTTGAAGCTATTAAGCTTATGGACAAATCAACTAAAGATAATAACTATTATGGCTATGAACGAAATGAATCTACTTGGATTCAATACTTTCTTAGCTTAGTTGAAAAGCAAAAGGAAGGAAGCCCTCATGTATTAGTGATTGGTGATTACCAAGATGATACATTGAGAGGCTTTCTTTCTGCGGCTACCTTTAGTAATTACTATGATAAAGAATGGGTGATGGATGTTAAAGATTGCATTGTGGATCATGACCACAATAATGCATTTGTTGTCTATCGCTTATTTGACGCTATGGTTGCTCATGTTAAAGAACATGGAGGAAAACATTGGCGTGCCGACTCAGTTAGGGGTGAGCAAGAAGCCCTTGACTATGGTCGTTTCTTGCAACACCGCTACAATGCGGAATTACACGTCTCCGTGAGAGGTGTATTATAGGAGAATTAAATGTTATTAATGAAACACATAACTGGAGATGCTTATTCTCGGTTTGGTGGTCGTGCAGTATTTAAAGGTGGTGGTGGGAGTACAACTACACAAAGCTCAGGTATTGATCCTGAGTTTAAGCCATATCTTAAAGATGTATTGTCTGATGTCACTAGTCGTTATAAGGCAGATGTAGCTGGTGGTCCAAACGCTATTGTAGCTGCTCTTGACCCACGCCAAACAGCTGCTTTACAAGCACAAACAACTGCATCACAACAAGCTATTTCTGGAACAGGTGCATTTGATACACAGGCTGAAGCAGAAAGAATGTTAAAAAATGTTCAAGGCCAAATGATGCAGGGACAGCAAGGTTCTCTTGGTTCTGCTCGCGCACAAAGAGCAACGCAAGCAGCAATGGCAGATAAAGCTTTAGATCTTGCAAGAGAACGCCAACAAACATTAATGGGTGGAATTCAATCTTTAGGTGAAGCAGGGACTACTTTGCAACAATATGAACAGCAAAGATTAGATGCACCTCATACTTCTGCTCAACGTTACTTTGGCTATCTTGGCAGTGCGCCTCAACAAAGCACACAAACAACTAGTGGAGGCGGTAAATGATTAAACTTGCACAATCAAGTATGCAACCGATGAAAGGTCCACAATATACTGCACGAGTGTCTAGCGTAGGTGAAGCAAAACCATCTGCTATGCAAAAATTTAAAGGTATTCTTGCTGATAAAGCAACAAATATAGCTATGGAACAAGGTGAACAATTTGCTAAGCCTTATTTAGAAGCAGGCATAGACAAACTTAGTGGTATGTTCTCAGGTTCATCTGCACCAGCAGCAACTGAATTAGCCAGTAACTTAGCAGCACAGGGCGTAGCTCCTGCTAGCTACATGGGCGGTACAACTGCAACGGGCGCAGGGGTTGGCTCTTTAACAGGAGCCGCTGGAAGCGGTGCGGCAGGAGCAGGGATGATGGCTGGTATTGGAACAGCTATGCCTTATATTGGTGCTGGGCTTCTTGCTGGTAAGGCTCTTGGTTTCTTTAATAAAGGTGGAGCAGTAGGTCCATTACATGCTAATCAAGGTCAAAGAGTTGGTCAAAGTCCTTCTTTAAAAGAACAACTTCAAGATAAATTAATGATAGATGAATTTCTTACTGAAAAAGCAAAAGAAGCAACATTAAAAGATTTTATTAAATTGTTAGGACCACAATACAAATCGGACGGTGGTTATCTACAAGGACCACTAGCACTCCGTAAAATTCGTTATAAACAAGATGGCGGCAAAATGGAAGTAGAAGCTACTATGGGAGAGTGATATGGCAATACCTTATCAACCAACGTTTACTATAAATCCTAAGTATGGATTTCGGTATGCGGCACAACCACATATCCCAAACGTTTCTAATGGTAATTTAAATACTAGCCAAGCTACTCCTCCTCCTTCATTGGGTACACAACAAAGCACTCCTCCACAGCCTCAACAACAGCAAGCAAGCTATATGAATGATCCTTTTCCTCAAGGCATTGATAAACGCCCTATTGCACAATCATTAGGCTATACTGCCCCTCGTAGTAATTTAGCAGCTGGTCTCGGAACTATTGCTGGCATGGCTACAGGCGTTCCTTTTTTAGGAACTATGATGGGTTCTGCTGCAGATAAACTAGATCAATCGGGCAAACCTGCTTATGGGTCATTCGGTACTTATGATGCAGAAGGAAATGTATTTGGTGAACAAGGTAGAGCATATGATCCTATTACAGGAGCAGCAGTACCAAGTTTTAAAGACACTGGAACTTTTCTAGGAAGTACTTTTGGTATTGGTTCAGATTATGAATTTCTTGGTCCAGAAACTAACTATGGTAAGTTAAGAGCAGAAGGGGAAGGCATTGGTAGCTCATTATTAGGTAGTTACGATAACTCTATTTATAATGTTTCTAGAGCAGATAGAATGGCTGGATATACTCCTGCTGGATTAGAAGGTATTAATACTATAAATGCCCAAGCAAGACGTAATGCAGAAATAATGTCTCAAGAAGATTATGATGAAGCAGATTTAGCAAACATTACAGCAGCTCAACTTGGGTTTACTAAAGATAGACCAGCACCAACAGCACCATCTAGTGGAACGTATGCTTATGGAACGGGTGCAGGCGATGTGTTTACAACTGGCGGTAGCTATCAAACAGGTGTTATTAATGAATCTGGTCAAATAGAAACCCCTACAGGAACAGTAGTTCAAACTAATGATTCACAAGGAAATACTATTTCATTATTAGGAACACCCGAAGAAAACTTTTCTAATCTTGATTATTTATCTAATACAACAGATGATTTTGGTACAAAAGATAATCAAGGAAGCTTTGGCGTTGGTGGTGGTAACACCTTTAATCAACAAGTAGCAGAAGAAAAGAAAGTAAGTATTGATGAATTCGGTGGCAAAGGTAACGATACTAATGACACTAGTGGAGGTAAATAATGCAACTTAAAAGCTTTAGACAGAAAGATCGCTACGGCAACGAAATGGCTGTAGAGTTCTATGATGTGCCTCCTATGCAAACACCTGAATATGATCATCCAGGAGAGCCTAGAGGTCCAGATACAGTACCAGCATGGCTCACTCCTGGCGAGTATGTAGTTAATGCTGAGGCTGTTCGTATGTTTGAACCTGAAATAGAAGCTATGAATGAAGCTGGTCGTGAAGTACAACGAGCTCAAGGTGGTACTATCCCTGAATATAAAGCAGGGGGAGGTGATATCGTTCAAGATATTACTGACTTCTTTACTATGCCTTCAGCACCCCCAGGAATTGAATATCGCAGAATGCCTGATGGTAGCATTGGTAAGTTTACTGAAAAAACAGGTACAGGTGGTGGTCAAACATATCTTGGTAAGCTAGAAGAAAGCAAGCCTAGCACTGGTCGGCGTGAAGACACTTGGGACTTTAGCAGTATGTTTAATTCTCAGGGTGGTCCTATCTATGCTGCAGACGGTCAGTATGTAATGCCTGACTTTTTATCTGATGAAGCGTTAGACCCTATTATCCAAGGCATTTATGGTGCCGAAACTAGTTTTGGTAATAATGTAAAAACATCACCTAAAGGTGCTATTGGTCCGATGCAAATACTTCCAACCACTGCGGCAGATCCTGGATATGGTGTTCGTCCTCGTACTGAAGAAGAGATAATGACTTTAGAAGGGGCGCAAGAATTTGCTAAAGATTATTTGCGAGGTATTCATCGTTATAACCCTAACTTTGATTTAGAACAAACAGTAACTTCTTATCATTCAGGTGCTAATAAAGTTAAAGATAATAATTTGGGTGAGCAGGGACAATCTTATTTTAGTAAGGTAATGTCTGGAATAGGTGATGCTATTATACCTTCAGCAGAGGCTTCTACACTTATGCCTGAACTTGATAAAGCACCGCCTGTACCTACTGAAAGAGAAGGCTTAACAGCAGAAGGTGATAGGAAAAGAGTTGCAGGTAATGCGGAAGAAGTAGCTAATAGTTTTCAACAAATGGAAACTAAACGATTAGCTAATCTTGAAGCAGGTCGGCCTGAGTTTAATAATATTAATGAAAAAACTTACAATGGATTAAAAGAAGCTTTAGCATTTCAGCAACAGCAACTTCTTGATTCAACTGAAAAGTCTTTGACTATTAATAAAGTAGATCCAGGATTATCTTCAGCAGCAATGGAAGCAACTCGAAAAGAAGTAACTGAGCTTGGCATACCAACGCCTGATGATATTGAGACTTATAATTCACCTGAATATCAATCAGTATTAGATAGAGAAGGTGCAACTCCTCCAACTGTAAGTGAATTTCAAGATAATAAAGAAAAAGAAAAGTCTAAAGATAACAATGCTAAAACAGCACCTTCAGGAACCCCCCAATCTTTTGCTAATCAAATTATAACGCAAACAAAAGGGGCTAAAAAGCCAAATAATCTTAAAGATGTTGAAGATGCCGCTGCTAATGCAGATAGAAGCTTTGCTGAAAATGCTTTAGAGTTTTTTAAGAATTCATTTTCAGAATTTTTCAGTGATCGTGAGTTAATCCGTATGGCAATCCAATATACAGGAAGTCGTGTATTAGGTTATGATCATCAAGGCTCTCTTAATTTTGCGGTAACACAGTTTGTTAATCGGGATGAAGCCTTACACAAAGGTATTAAAGATAATAAAGCAGCATACACTGCTCAATCGTATACTAATTATCTTAAATCTAGAAATCCAGATGCTCTTATTGTTGCACAAAAACCAACTGATATTGGTGATAACTTATTTTTACCAGGATCTAAAGCACTTGTTCCTTCTTATACGCGTGATGGTGTTACTTATGTTCGCGGTGACTTTGACGGTGATGGTGTTGTAGAAGAACGTACAGCAGCTTCAGTAGGAGCAATTAAACCTATTGATGATATCCATAATATGTCAAAAGTAAGCGAACAATTTCTAAATACTCTTAAAACAAAAGAATCTTCGCTTAATAAAGGAGTTAAGAAAGGTTCAGGCGTAGGTGTTGTTTCTGATTCGGTAGCAAGTCAAGCTACTGAATTGTATTTTAAAGAGTTAGCTCGATTTGGAAGAACTCCAGGAGATGCTAGATCTATTAAAACAACAATGAAACGTGCATTAGAGCGTTGGGCAGCTGATGTTCATAAATTCAAATCAACAGGTGAAGGTAATGATCCTAGCGAATCATTTGAATATTATTATCAGCGTGAGCGAGTGATTGATAGAACAAGTATTCCATTAGCAAGATTTGGAGATACTTCAGTAAAGAATATTGCTAGTATTATGAATACTGCAGGTTCAATTCAAGTACTTGATTCTGAAGGAAATTCAACTCTTATGAATGAATCTCAATATAAAGAATACTTTGATAACCTTCTTCGTATTTACAATTACGCTAAAAATAATAATAAAAATATGCATGGGTTTGATTTTGATGATTCAAATAGCGAAGGGTATAATGGATTTGCATTCTTTATTCATGCGTTACAAACAGATCCAACTAATGTAAATAATCCAGCAGTGCGAATGTTTAATGAAAACAAGGACGCTGTTTTAAAACGCCCTTAAAGGGGAGAAATAACCACAGCAGGGAGACATATAATGGCAATTACTGAAGATCGTATGCCTCGGTTAATTGACGGTGATACCGAAGTTAACAATAGAGGAGAACGTGAAAGACTTCAAGGAGTTAATGCTCGTGAAGTAGCCAAAGTATCTACGGATAAATATGGCGAGGAAAGCGTAAGTCTCCCTGAAGTGGGTGCATATGCTCAAACAGAAGCTATGCAGAAACTTATCGAAGAAGGTGAGTTTTATTATAAAGAAAATACAGGAAAGTACGATAATTACGGGCGAGAAATTATTGAAAGATATAACGCTCGTGGTGATCGTCTTTCTGAAGTAGCTATTGCTACAGGTATTCTTGATCCAAATCTTTTTACTTCTGAAGATGCTCTTCAAGCTAAGCGAGAGTTAGAAAACCAACAAGAATTAACTGGTGAGCCAAGCCAGTACTATAATATTGCAGAAGCAGTTGCTAATGCAAAAGATGCAAGCGGTCTTTTATATAAAGGAACTGCTATTAATGAAGCTACTTATAATCCTGATTTGCATTCAGGAGTAGCCTTTAGAGACCATAGTCGATCTATTGATAACGAAAGCTTAGGCTTTTTTGGTCAAGTAGGCGATGCGTGGGATCAAGGCTGGCTGGGTGTACGTGAAGGCCTTTGGGGATATTTAGAGGCGATAGGCGAAGTAACTGAAACTGAGTTAGTTGAAAATATAGGACAACAAGGTATTCTCCGAGCTAGAGAACAAATGCGTAATGCGCCTGAGATTGTTCTTGATTATAATGAAGTTGATGACTTTATGTCAGGATTTCAATATGTAATGAATAATGCTGCAATGAGTGCGCCTTATATGGTAACTACTTTTGCTTCATTAGCCGCCTCTATTCCAGCTACCGTGTTAGGTGGACCTATTGCAGGTGCTGCAGTTTTTGGTCTTCCAACAAGCATGATTTATGCAGGACAAACTTGGAATGAAATGGAAGGCGAAAGAGGAATTGGTCAATTTGCTCTTGCAACAGCAGTAGGGGTAGCAGCCGCTACGCTAGATAGACTAGGTTTAGGAAAAATATTTTCACCAACCATGTTATTGTCTAAAGTAGGTATAGCACGAATTTCTGCTGTCTATGCTGAAAGAACAGGAGTCAGTCCTGAATTAGCTAAGGCTACTATTTTAAACATATCCAAACAAAATCAAGCAGAAATGCTTAAAACTATTGTAAAAATTGAGCCAGGCGATATTGCTAAATTCTCAGCAGCAAGGGTTGGACAAGCAGGTGTTCGTGGTGCAGGAATTGAAGCAGCCACTGAAGTAGCGCAAGAATCTTTACAGTATGGTGCAGCAGTATTAGGATCAGATAAGGCATTTAATTCAGATGAATATTATAATCGCATTATTAATGCTGGTATTGCTGGTGGTGTACTTGGTGGTGGATTAGGGTCTGCTGGTAATGTATACACACAAGGTAAACAACAAGTTTGGAAAACGCTTAAAGTACAAGGTGATGCCGATAGACAAGCTATTGTGTCTCAACAACTTATTCAAGATAAAAATCAAGGTGTTAAGGTAGATAGCGTTAACGAACTACTAGAAAAAGATGGTGATACTGAAACCACCTTCTTTAGTTCAGATGGCACACAAGTTATTGGTCAAATCATTAGTAGAGATGCTGACGGAAATCCAACTAGAGTGCAATTAAGTGACGGCAAAACAGCAACAATTGGCGTAGATGTCTTTGAGACTAGTCCATACGATACAAATGCAGTAGCTGAATATGATTCTGCAACAGGAAAAGCTAAAGGGAAAACAGTAAATTTAAACACTGCTGATATTACTGTTCTTAAACAGCTTAGAGTAGGTCTTGAGAAAAGGTTAGATGCACTTCGAGAGCAGGGATTAAATGATAGCGTAGAAGCAAAGACTTTACAATATCAAATGACTGCAATTGATGCTAAACTTAAACAAAGAAAAGGAGATCAAAGTCGTCCTAAAGCTGTTGTTAATAATACAACTGAAGAGTTTTCAAAACAACATATTGAAGAAAAACGTGGTACTAAAAACTTTCTTAAAAATAATGAAGACCTTAAAGATTATGCAATTGCAATAGGGCAAGGGTTAAAGCGTCTTATTCAAGCAGCAGAACGAAGTGCTATTGATATTAATAAACTAGTTAAAAGTAAAACTGGATTAGATATTTTTGCACGAATTGGACAGGTAACTACAGGTGCTTACCATGCAGGCAAAAACTTTAAAGCTTATATGGATGGCCTTATGGGCCAATACGACTTACTTGTTCCTCAAGAATACTTAGGGCAGTTATTTAAAGAAGCATTTCCATCAGGAATAGATGGTAGTAAGATTAAAAAAGCTGGTATTACAAGTAAAAACGTTAATACTATTTCTAAAATAATTCGTTTATTTATGAAGCCAAATAAAGAAGGCGTTAGCGAATATAGTCTTTATGTTAATTGGTTAGCAACTAAAGACGCTACAGGGCAGACTTGGCAAGAGTTTTCAAATAGTAAATATAATGAAAAACAAGCTAATGCAATTTATACTGCTGCACAAGCATTTAGTGTTGCTTATCGTACATTGTATAATGATATCGCTAAAGAATATTATAATGAAACAGGGAGTGCATATCCTGTTGATTATGATCCAAATCTTTGGTGGCAAAGAGCTACATTTGATTATTCTAAAGTAAGAAAAGATAAAAATAAGTTTAAAAAGTTTGCAAAAGCAAATGGATTTACTGAAGAAGAAGCTGAATTACTTTATAACAATATTGCTTATCGTGGTCAAGCAAATTTTGTAGAAGATTTTTCATTAGTAAATGGAAAGCTTTGGTTGCCCCCTTATCTTGATGCAAAATATAATGCATTACTAGCTGCAGATACAAATGCTGAATATACACATAGTAATTTATTTGAGCCGTATAATAGAGCAAAATTAGAAGCAGCAAAGTATATATCTACAACTAAATATTTTGGTCATGGTGGCAGAAAACTTCATGCATTATTTAGAAAGCTTATGCGAGAAGCAATTGATAATCAAAATGCAGAGAATCCTAGTGCGGATGTATTAAGCCCTGATGAAGTTCGTCAATATGCTTTTTATGTTAAATCAATTATTGATAGTACGCATGGGAATTTTAATACTATTAAAATGCCTGCATGGGCAGCAATAAATCGTTTCTTAACTAGCTGGTCTATCTTTGCTGGACTACCTATGTCAGCATTATCATCTATTCCAGAAACAGCAATGGTATATTATGGTTTGCAAGATGATGCTGAGTTTAAACAAGGAACAAATGCTCTAGTTAAACAGATAGCTGATGCGTGGAATAAAGAAGCTAATAATGAAATTAAAAGAACTCAAAACTTAATGTCGCGTAGTGGTATTCTAGATAATGTAAATACTGTTATTGATAGAGTATCAACTGGTGAACGTGATATTGCTTTTGTAAAACACCATGAAGCTTTCTTTAAGTTTATTCAAATAAAAAGCATTACTCAATATCAAAGGCGAGTAGCCGCTGCAATGGGAATAGACTTTGTTAAGTCAAGACTTAGTGTTTTGTTAATGGCAGATATAAAAGACCCTGCGGATAACTTTGACCCAGACGATCCTTTATCAATCATTGATGAGTCATTTACAGAGACTGATAGTGTTCAATTTAATTTTGATACATTTAATGCAGAAGAATTAGATGCATATACTTCATTATCAGATTTAGGCATTGATGTAGAGCATCTTATTTCACTGGTAAGGGATGTTGATGAAATGTCAAGAGGTCTATTATTAGATGGAACTAAAGTTGATGTAACTGAATCAGCAGATAGTGAATATCTTAATCTTGATGATAAAAACATGGCTCTTTATTTAGCTATTCAAAATAAACATTCAGGTGATATGAATTCAAAAGAATTAATAGATGCTATGAATGAACTTCAGGATAGTATTAATGAACAACTTGAGACTGCAATTTATCGTTTTGTAAATGAGCGTGTCCAAAACCCTCAAGCTGCAAACCGTCCATTGTTTTTCCAAGATCCCCATTATCAGTTGTTAACTCAATTTAATGGTTTCATTAGTACATTTACAGCAGTAGTTATTCCAAAGTTGTACAATAACTATTTGCGTAAAGGTAATCCGCAAATGAAATACAATACATTTGCTTTAATTGTAATGATGATAGCATTAGGCGGTGCATCCCAATATTTAAAAGACCTTCTTAAGTTTGGTAAACCAAGTCCATATCTTGATGGTGTAGGTTATGCTCAGCGTGCTTTATATTCATCAGGTGTTCTTGGTCAGTATGAACGTGTAGTAGATTATATGTATCCTCTTTATCCTAATAGAGATGATTGGTTATTTACTACTTTAGTAGGTGAAGCTGGACCTACCTTAAGAAATCTTCAAAATGTTGGCAAAGGAATTGGACAATTAGTTTCAGCAGAAGATCGTGAAGATGCACAACAAGGGGTAGGTACTTTGTTAAGGTCGGCCCCGTATATAGCTCCATTTACAGGTGGTAGAAGAGCAGCATCACAAGCTTTAACTGGACAAAATCCTTTTCCTGAATTAACAGAGCAAACAGGAGAAGCTATTAATAGTCTCTCTAATCGATTATTTAGATAACAACTACAGGCGGCACTCATAAGGTGTCGCCTATCTAGGAGTTTAATATGGCAATACGCAGAGGTGGTTTAAGCCCATCACAACAAGCAGAACAACAGGCTTTACAAGAAGCCGAAATGCAACAAATTGAGCAGGAGCGTATGCGCCCTGTTCCTCAACCAATGACACCACAAGAAGAAATAGCAGTAGCAGCAGAACAAGCTGCTCAAGTACAAGCTATGCCTAGCTTATTAGATACCCCAGCAGAAGAATTATCTGCAAGAATGAGGTTATCTCCGCAAGGTTTTGTTGGTGAACCTGGACGAGAGCTAAAGCCGCAAACACTTGCAGATGAAATGTCACAGCAAGTTATTCAACAAGGGCCAAATGCTATTGCAGCAGCACTAACAGGCACACCAACTCCCGATCAGTTTGGTCGTGTTTCACCTCGCACTCAAGAAGAAAGTGAGGCAATGGTAAATGCGGCTTTGCAACAATCGGCACAAATGGCTCCAATGGACATGTCACTTCAGCAAGGCCAACCTTCTCCTTTTATGTCTACAACAGGTGTTTCTCTTGCTCAAGAAGTAAGGAATCGTCTTCCTGGAAATATGACAACTAGGGGTAGCCTTGATTCCTATAATAAGATTGTATCATTAGGAAAAGACTTAGGAGGTGCATTTGCCCGTCAAGCTGGCGCATCGTTGCAAGGAACTGATGAAGTTTCAGTAGGCTTACAACAAGCATTAATTAATGGTGGTTTGTTTGATAGAGAAACAAATCAGATTACACCTCGATTTAATAATATTGCTGCATTTACTTTGCTAGAAATGATGCAGAATGAATTGTTAGTTAAGAATACATTAGCTGTAGAAGGGTATGACCCAAATAGTTCATCTGAAGTTGAAGATCTTGCTGAATATGAAAGTCTATTTGAATTAGAAGATGACGCAGATGTTACAGATATTAGAACTAAAGGCGTAACAATTAATCCTGCATTAGCTCGTATGGATCCAACGGATATTGTATTTGATAGAGCATTACCAAATCCTAATAAAATAGGAGATGTGTATACAGCATACGGAGGAGGTAGCACTACACTTTCTCCTGAAACTAAAACAGCTTTTAAATATTTATACTATACGGCTCTTAAGGATTTAGGCTTTTTAACTGAGAGAGTAGATGGTCGTGGCTATGAAATGTCTGAAGAAGCAATTGACTATTTCTTTAAGTCAAGAGATGTTCTTACTGATATTATGCCTAATCTAGATCAGCTTCCTTCGCTAGTAGAAAATATTGAAGGTCAAACAATGGGGGCTGAGCGTGGTCGCGGCTTTAAAAAGTCAGGTAATGTATCTAATAAAACGTTAAGACCCTATGGTGATAATTTAGAGCTACAAGCAATGCATCATATGGGGCGTATTCAACATCGTATCGATGATGATATGCTTACCGCTGGTCAACTATTTGTACATGAAATTGTTAAAGGTGCAATGCTTCCAAATGGCAAAGTAATACTAAACAAAAATCAACCGCTTGCAGATATGCCTAAAGGAACACAATTTAAACTTGCTTCAACACATCCTTATGCTAAAAGAATTGGCTTAGATGTAGCTACATGGCAACGTCACTACCATAATGCTCGTATAAATGGTCAAGAACATGCTGATGCGGCTGACCAAGCAGATGCTATTATGGCAAGCAAAGCCCGTAGGCTTTTGAAAGAGGTAGAATATGGCGTTCAATTAGCTGGTAGAACATTGTATATGCGTAAGCTATATGCTACTTCTACTTCCCGTTTTCATGATCGTAATACAATTATAAGTCCACAAGCTAATAAATTTGTTCGGAATATTCTTGGTTCTGCTTTACCTATTATGATTGATGTAAGAAATAATAATGAAATTCATCAAGTATGGAAATATTTAATGGGCAGAACTTTACTTAACAGTAATGATCTTGCACCAATTAGTGCTAAGTATGATAACGAAGTTACTGTAGAAGATATGGGATTTAACGAAACATTAAAGCTAGCTGAAGAAAAAATCTTTAAAGAACGCTATGATACCCTAGTCAAGCTTGGTAAACAAGTAAGAGATATTATAAAAAACCCTAATAAAGAATTTAGTAAACAGTTAGAAGATTCTTTTAATGATCTTGGCGAACAAAAATTAGCTAATAAACTTAATGATCCTGAAGAATGGGGTTTTGTTTTAAAGGCTTTATTAGATATTGCTGAATATGATAACCATAGATTAGCAGCAGGATTAGGCGCAGATCGTGTTACAGTTAGAAAAGGTACTCCTGAAATAGTTAAGTCGCTGCCAACAGATAATAATGGTAATATGCTAAGTCCTAGAGCATTGCAATTACAATCATTACTTGAAGATGCAATGATTAATCAAGATCAAGATGCAATTCAAACAATTACATCTGATTTAGAAAAAGAGATGATGGATACTAAAATAAAGTATCCTGAAACTGTAACTTATGGTCCAGTGTTTAGGCCAAAGCTTCTTGGTAAGTTTGATGGTAAATCAAGTGGGCAAGCTTTGCAAGGCGCATTGTTTGGAAATGAAGAAGTAATGAAGAAAACAGGAATTATGTTTGAAAGCTTTGAAAATGTAGTTCCTTTTGGTACAATTAGAACTCAATTTCTTGATCGCATTGTTCCTAGAAAGCCAGAAGATAAATCTATTTTGAAAGGCATCTTTAATAAAGAAGATGAAAAACTTTCTTTTTGGACTAGCTTTTTTGAGCAAGTTATGGCAAGTGATAATCGTAAGCTATTAGAAACTTCATTAGCTAAAAAACCTATTATGGAAACTAGTTATGAGAAATCTACTATGTTTCAGCATAAGGCTGCAAGAGAAATTAGCTTTAACTTTAATCTAGAACAACAGTTAAAAGACTCAGTCTTAGCTGGTCGTTACCCTCTTAAAGAAGCAATATTAGATCTTAATGAAATTATTAAGGATACTCTAGAAGAAACTCTTAGCCTTGAAAACCAAAAGCTGATGCGTGATATTGGTGCAGTATGGGGGCTTCTTTTAAATCGTAAAGCTAGATTTATTACGCCTACAGGTAAAACAATTGCTATTGGTTCACGCAATCGTGTTGAATCAGAGAAATCTATTACCTTTCCAACTGCAACAGGCGAAACTACAGTTCCAATTTATCGATATAAATATACATCTACTGATAAAACAAAGAAGGAGCCTAAAGTTTATAATCCTGAAAAGATGCATATGGAAGCAGGCGGAACTACTAGATATACTCAAGAAGTAGCTAATCAATTACCTGTTCTGGTTATCCAGGCTATTGATGCTTCAATTATGGCTATGACTTTTAATTCAGTTAATGAGGGACTTGATACTCCTTTATATGCAATTGATATTCACGATGCGTTAATGCTAGATGCTAGGTCAACTAAGGCTTATCATACTACATATAATCGTATCCTAGAAGAATTAGTTAGTCCAACAAGTCCAAATGGCTATAAAGTGTGGAAGTCTATTGCTAAGCCAATTCAAAATGAATTAATTAGTATCCGTGATGAATTGAAAAATAATTCTACTCCTATGCAAATTAATTTTGAAAACATGGAGACAAGAGGTATTCATCAGATATTAAATGATTTTGAGCAAATGCGTTTAGGAAATCAAATTGGTTTTGATTATACAACTAATCTTTTAAAAGGAACTAAAGGTGCAAAAGGTCTTGAGAAAAGTAAACAATCTGCATTAGCAATCCTTAAAT
>Ga0222719_10002151_pt1 | contig 18268 bp, 10 predicted proteins | sample C33_34DmetaG_FD_165039 | JGI IMG/M metagenome (GOLD analysis project Ga0222719, IMG submission 165039) | Estuarine water microbial communities from San Francisco Bay, California, United States - C33_34D | ecosystem: Environmental > Aquatic > Marine > Unclassified | place: USA: California... | reverse complement strand
CGCCACCGCTGCAACTAGAGCAGACTACGATACTAAAATCCGTGAGTTTATAAAGAATAACAATATTGATCTTTCAGAAGAAGAAATAACAGCTCGTGTAAACGAAGCTGTCGCTGCTGGGAGCTTGTCCACGGCTATTGGCAATATCAATGCTGCACAAACGGTAAAAAATAATAGGGCTACACTAACAGCCCAGTTCCCCGGTCTTAGCACAGAAGAAATTGACGTGTTAATGGGTCAGATTGCTGATGGTGATTTAATAGACGACGTTATAGCAGGGCAAATTACCACTCAAAACCGAAATACGCTAGAAGCATTGTTCCCTGAACTAGACGAGACAGCTATAGCGGGGCTGATGAATCAGATTGCAGAAGGTAGCAACCTTGATACCGTTATAGCAGGACAAACTAATACCCAAAACACCGCTACTTTAAGTGCAGAGTTTCCTGATCTTAGTCCAGAAGAGATTGCAGACTTAGTACAACAAGTTGCGGATGGGACGGATATCGATACGGTTATACAAAATCAAAAAGATGCCGAAGCTGCTGAAACAAGTACTGGGGGTGCTGGAACAAGTACTGGGGGTGCTGGAACAAGTGGGGCAACTATCCTAGAACAGGTAGTAGCCGCTGCTTTAACGTTGGGGATAGAGCTTACCCAAGAGCAGATCGACAAGGTAGTTGCGGAAATTGGTGACAACGCGGAAGCCAATATTGAAGATGCCGTAAAGAATGCGGTGGGGCTTGGTGATGGTGGTGAAGACGGAGACCAAGACGGAAGCCAAGACGAAAGTCAAGACGAAAGCCAAGACGAAAGCCAAGACGAAAGCCAAGACGGAAGCCAAGACGGAAGCCAAGACGGAAACGTTGACTCTGGCATAGACGGCGAAGAAGAAATAACAATAGATCAGGACGATGACGATTACGTACGTGTTGGAGACTTCAACAGGGGAGTTACCGCTCTACAAAACAACGTAATAAAATTAGTCAACCGTCTAGTAAGCGAAGGAGTAACCCGCGACGAGGCGCTTGCTAGGGCTATAGGCGTACCGGCAGGGCAAACAAGCCCTATTACTGGCGAAGCCGGGCCATCCGGTATATATAAAGAACTAGCAAACCTACCAACACAAGACCAACTAAATGCAATAAAGAAAGTTGTAGATAATACTGCATCGCAGTTAGGGACAACCGCAAAAGACGTACAAGATATAAAAGATCAACTGGTTAATCTTGTAACTAAAGAGGACATTGCGGGGCTTGCTACAAAAGATGACTTAAAGTCTTTCCTAACGGCTAAAGATATTGAAGGGTTAGCGACCAAACAAGACGTATTAAACGCAGAAACTAGGCTTAAAAAACGAATAGGAGAACTAGAGGCCGAAGGTAAAACTAGGTTCGATGCGATAGATATTGCTCTTGGGGAGTTAGCCTCGTCAGTGGGTTCTACCAGAGACGAAGTTACAAAGACTCTGGCTAAATTTCAATTAGATTTAAACGCAGATATAGAAAAATTAGCGACTAAGAAACAAGTTGAGGCTGTCGAAGCTAATATTCTTGCTCGCATCGATGCTTACGAATTACAAGGGTTTACCAGAGACGAAGCAATAAAGAAAAGCCTTGCTGACGCTAACCAAAATATTGACCAGTTAGCGGACGATCTGAACACTACCAAAGATGAATTAACCCAACAACTTACAGAGTTCCAAGCTAAATTAAACGCGGATCTATCTAAGTTAGCAACCAAAAAACAAGTTAACGAACTAGAAACAGAGCTGTTTAAAACCTTACAAGAGTATGAAGACGCAGGAGTTGACCGAGATATCGCGTTACAAGCTGCCCTGCAAGAACTTAGCACTAAGATGGGGCTAACCACTGAGCAACTATTAGACCGCATTGGTACATCAGAGCAGAATCTGAACACTCGTATTGGTGAAATCGAAACGGCAATTCAGAAACAAATAGAGACCGAAGCGCAAACAACCAGAGACATGGTAACCGAGACTGCCACGGAAACTCAGGCTCAAATACAGCAAGCAGCCAAGCAAGATGCTGCCCGAGACTTCTTTAATTTGCTGATGGATGCCGACGACTTAGAGGGCAGGCGAGTAGATGTAGGACAAGTAGATCCCGCACGTATAAACTATGTATATGATTTTAAAGATATATTTGCTACCCCTCAACAAGCGGGTATGTTTGTTTCTCCTTACGGACAAGCACAAAAAATACAAAGGCCACAGCAGTCACAAAACAGTATAATGCAGGGGCCATTGCAGATAGGCGGTTTTGCAGCAGGCGGCGAAGTAGATTATGATTTCCTTCGTGAGCTATCACAAATAATGAGTTTTGGAGAACAGTAATGTCCATACTAGAGTGGATCAGTGAAGCTGAAGATTGGTTAAATAAAGACGGGAATGCAGGTAAAGCGTCTCTTGTTGCAGCAGGATTGGCAAGACTCACGGGACTAGATGATTTTTTTGAACCTCAGATACCAACAGTAGGTTACCAAGGAAAAATTCCTGAGTATACGGCGGTGCAAGAAAGGGTCACTGATACTTATGACCCTAACAGACGCCCCGGAAGTGGGGGCCAACGCTTTTTCTCTGAAACAGAATTTGTAGAAGAAGGGCAAGAACCGGCTGCAAGGCAACGCGCCGTACAGCAAGCTATGCGATTAAAAGCAGAGAATGCCGCAAACAAAGCAAACCAGATGCGTCAGTATGGTGGCCCTCCGCAACCTCAACCACAGATGCCGATGCCGGTAATGGGTGCCGCACCCTCGCAAGTCGGCGCTATGATGCCTCCACCACAGGGAGGGCTTGCTAATTTCGCACCTCAATACCGATACGGGGGGTTAGCTGCTTTAGCTGCTGGTGGGACGATGCCCAAAACGAAGGTTGAACAATATAACGAATACTATAATAGGTATTCTGCTGGGGGTAGCCCTGCTTCTTCTTACAACAGGCGCTACAATAATCAGAATACTAACGGTTATTACTTAGGTGGTCCTACAGATGGTATGGCAGATAAAGTACCTGCCCGTATTGATAACCAACAAGAAGCCCGTTTAAGTGACGGCGAGTTTGTCATCCCTGCCGATGTAGTAAGTCACTTAGGGAACGGCAATTCAAACGCTGGAGCCAAGAACCTGTATAGTATGATGGACAGAGTGCGTAAAGCGAGAACAGGTAACCCTAAACAGGGTAAACAGATAAACCCTAACCAATTCATGCCAAAGGGGTAGAACACTATGGCCGATGGGGACGTTGTAGGAAAACAAACAGGCACAGAGTCTGCGTTATCAAATTACGTAGGTCCGTATGTCACAGAGATGCTTGGCAAGGGTCAGGCTCTTGCTAATCAGGGGTATCAGGCTTATACAGGGCCACTGAGTGCAGGGCAGTCAACAGCGCAACAAGCTGCGTTTCAAGGTGTAGCAGGGTTAGCTGTGCCTACACAACAAATGGGTACGTTCCAACCACAACAGTTTACGGCGCAAGCTGCTCAAGATTACATGAACCCGTATATTCAAGCTGCGTTAGACCCGCAAATTGAAGAAGCACGAAGACAGGCGCAAATAACTAGACTTGCTGATGCAGGGCGATTAACCCAAGCAGGTGCTTATGGTGGGTCTCGTCAAGCTATTATGGAGTCAGAACTTAACCGAAATCTGGGACAGAACCTAGCGGCTATTACTGGTCAGGGGTATCAGACCGCATACGATAAAGCTATGCAGCAGTTTATGGCTGAACAAGGTATGCAGCAACAAGCTCAGAACATGACAAACCAGTACGGATTGCAAGCCTTAGCAGCCCAAGCCAACATGGGCGCTCAAGAACGGGCTATTGAACAAGAAGGAATAATGGCTGACATTGCTCAGTTTGAAGAAGAACGTGATTTCCCGTACAAGCAAGTGCAGTACCAACAGTCATTGCTACAAGGTCTACCGTTAGCTACTCAATCCTATAGCTATGCAGAACCTAGTAAGTTATCTCAGCTCATGAATGCGTCTGGAGGGTTTGCTAACTTCCTTAAGATGATGGGCTGGGGTGGTGGTAGTGCAGAAGAGGAGCCGACACCATGATCCCAAACGCAGCAAATACAAACCTGTCTACAGGTATTATGAACAGCAACCCAATGAGAGATATTGGGCCGCTTGTAGACGCTAATTTGACTGATCCTAACGGAGCGCAAAAGCTAGGCGAACAGTATAAAGTCACACAAGATCTAAAGTATCTGATGGCGGCTACGCAAGTTGCAGAATTGTTAAAAGAGGCCAACCGTCAAATGACAGCTTCTATGCAGCAGCAGCCCAGCACCGTAGTGCAAGATACGGAACAGTTGTTACGTGCGGAGACTGAGAAGTTTGCTAACAATGGTATGCCTCCACAAGCCCCTACGCAAAGGGATAGGATCAAGCAAGCGGGCGGTGCATTAGCGCAGAAACAGGCGCAACAACAGAAGAACATGCAGCGTGCTATGCAGCAGGGCGTTGGCTCTCAAGCTGCGCCTAACCTAAACCGTATGTATGATGGTGGGATTGTTGGGTTTGCAGAAGGTGTCTACATACCCACGCAAGAAGAAATAGACGAATACCGCAAGAAGACATACGGCGCTAGAAATTTAAGTGACGAAGAAATTCGAGAACGCCTTAGTACCCCTAGAAAACCTAATATGACAGCTTTTGAAGACTTAGTTTTTGGTAAAGGGCCAGAACCGGCTAAAAAAGCACCGGTAGAAATAAAAGAAGGAGATATTAGTTTACCAAAAACTAGGTTTACCGAAGGGGATAAACAGCAAGGCATAGCAGGTTTGGCGGGTATAAAAACTCCGGGTGCAGATATAGATACGGCTGCTATGACCCCCGAACAACAAGAGCAGTTTGACAAACTTAAAGCTCCCCCTGCCCCTGCTAAAGTTGCTGATCCTACAAAACCCGCTCCAGAGAAAACAGGGATAGCTGCTGTGGCTGACCCCACGGACACTGATGAAATGGGTAAAGCACTAAGAAAAAAAATTGCGGCTCTGGGTGCGGAGGGCAAAGAAGGTGCTTTCCAGACTGGATTAACCCGTGCAAAAACCGTTATGCAAGACGACGATATACGTAGCGAAAAAGACCAAGCACGTATGGACGAGCTTTACAGAAAACAAAAGGAGTTAGAAAAGAAATATACTAAATCCGACGCGCAAACGTCACTTGATCGGTTTATTGCTGGCGCTGCGGGTATGTCCGGTAGAGGGTACACAACTGCAAAAGGAGGCGCGGAAGCTCTTGCTGAGTTTGAGGCTGCTGAACTTAAGCGAGATAGAGATTTCTTAAACGACTACAAGGCAATCGCAGAGGGTGATTTGCAGGCGAGGGATAACATCCGAGATCGACTGCTTGTTAGTGCAGATAAGAGTGAAAGTGAACAAAGGGCGGATATACGTTCTGCTATTTCTGCGGGAGCTAGTGTGTACGGCACGATGAGTAGGGAAGACCAAGAAGCTGCGAATAGAGAAAACAACATTCGTATTGCAGAATACAACGCTAAAGTACAGGCAGACGTTGAAAAAGAACGTAATGAGATTACGCGAACCGGTAACGAACAAAACTTCAAGTTCAATGTGGCGCGGCTTAATCGATTGTCAGAAAATGACCGGAGAGCGGCCATCGCAGAACGCCAAACGTTCATAGATAACGCTATGCTAGATGCTAGAAACAGCGTCGAAGAGTTTATTGCAGATATTAAGAATGCAAAAATTATAAAAGAGGATATGGAACGACTCGGTATAGAGACTATAGATGCTTATAGGGCACGCATGATGGCAGATAGGATCGCGCAGCTATCTTCGTATGAGGAAATCGTACGAGCTAACAAGGCCATAGAAGAAATGGAAAGCGCCCCTGATGAAGACTTCTCGGGGTTTTCGATGGCAAAAAGTACATAAGTCATGGAGTCAGTGACTCGTACAGTCCGTGCCCCTGATGGCAACACCTACGATGTGGTCGGCCCCGCAGATGCCCCTGACGAACAATTCTTTAGGTACGTAAAAAATCAATTAGCTCTTGAAGAAACGCCTGAAGAAGATACCGGACCCACCCCCGAAGAAGAGTACAAAAAGTACCTTGAAGAAAGAGAAAGGCGTGACAAAGAGGCCGAGGCTGCTGCGCGTAGGAAAAACGCAGGGTTCTTTGAAAATATAGCGACTGGTTTTGGTAGAGGTGTTGTAGACGTAGGCGAAATAACCGCCCTTGGGGGCGCTACTCTGCTCGACGAAGAAGCAGAACTCGATGTGCGTGAAGACATACAAGGTATCGCCAGCGCACTTAGACCAGAAGGCGGTGACCCTGAAGCAATATCGTCTCAGTTAGCCGGTGGACTCGGTTCGATTGTGGGTTTTGCTGTCCCCGCTATAGGCGCTGCGGCCTTAGCTCCCAGTGCATTCCTCGCAGGTATGGTTACTTTGGGTGTCGGGGGGACGCTTGGTGTAGGCGCTGCTCGCGGTGAGGCCAGTGAACGTGCTCGTGAAGCAGGTGTATCAGAGGCACTCCGTCAAGAAGCCATAGACTCACCTGAAGTATTCACTGCGGGTGCCGCCGAAGCGTTGCCGTTAGGCCGTGCCCTCAAGTTGTTGAAAATTGCCGGTATAGATAACATCGTTAGGAAGTTAGGCGATACACCCATCGATGGAGAAAAATTACTAGAGCGTGTAGGCCAACGAGTTGTTAGCGCAGGCACAACCGGCATAGCTGAAGGTGCTCAAGAAGCTGCGTCAGCCGTATTGCAGAACTTAGCAGAGCAAGGGTACAACCCCGAGCGCGAGCTAGTCGATAGCGGGGTACTTGAAGAAGCTGCGATTGGCGGTGGTGCAGGTGCTATTTTCCAAGGATTAGTTGATCTTTTTGCGGGGCGTAGAAGGCGAGGCCCAACTGGGGAGCCTAGTCCTGACGAGGAAGTTGAGCTTACGTTTACCGATGGGGAAAACACCACAACCATACAAACTACGCGTGCCAATGCAGAAGTTATTAAAGCACGTAGAGCTGCTAAAGAAGCAGGAGAAGAGACCCCATCTGCGGAAACACTGACTCCTGTATTTACTCCTGAAGACATAGAAGTCATAGATAGCGATTTAAATATTGTTTCAGAACAAGTTATAGAACCTGCACCTACACAAGAAACACCCGGTGTTGATGAAAGCGTTGTCGAAGGGGCTGTCGTTGATGAAGCTCTTGATGGACCTTCTGTTGAAACCGAAGCGGCAGAAGCGACTGCTGTAGTAGCTGACGAAAGACGCTTATCTGAAACCGCCATAGAAGCAGTGATAGACGCTGACCCTACTCTGGGTATACAACGACCAGAAGCGGTGTCTCAAGAAGACTTTGATGCGGTGATTAACCGCGCCGTGCAAGATGTGGTGGAAAGTGACGGCACTGTTAACGATGCTATAGAACAAACCGGCGATGCCATACAGAGGAATGCACCTGAGTATGCCCCCCTCTATAGGGACGCAGTAGACAGACTCGTCCAAGCATCCAAAGAGGCTCGGGGGGAACGCCAACGGCAGACAGCCGAAGAGGGTCTATCTACTGAACAACAACAAAAAATGGCTGCTGTTAAAACCGCTGCGGAACAACAGCTTGATGCACCGTCTCGCCAAGGACTAAGTGTTACCGAGATGTTGCAACAAGGGGACGGTGCACAAGAAGAGATTGAAGTAGTTAATTTCGGTAGTGCTGTATCGAGAGACGTAGGTGCCTCTGTCTTGCCGGTAAGTGACGTAGCTACTGCCTCTGTGGTAGAAGAGGCGGAGCCTTTAACAGCTACTGCCCCTGTGGTAGAAGAGGCGGAGCCTTTAGTTAAAAAGAAAGCCCCAAAGAAAAAAGCTGTATCTAGAAAGCCTAAAGTGGTCGATACAGCAACAGCGATAGACGCTAAGTCTTACAAAACCCAATGGGCGCAAAGAGTCAAGCGTGAAGGCACTAAGGCTATGGCACAGACAGTGTCAGATGGTGTAGACGATGTGGCTAATAACATCGACAGGGCTAAAGTACGTACAGAGGTAGAAGCTAAACTGCCAACGAAAGACATTGAAAAAGAAGTCAAAGAGGTTAACACAGCGGTCACTAACTACTTTGGCAGATACCCTACAATTAGCGGTGCTTTAAGAGCCATAGTGCATGACAACACTTTTGCTGACCTTAGAATCAGTACTGACGAACGTATACCTAGCGCGTACAGGAATCAAAAAGAAAAAGAGTCGGAAGTTGAAGGTGTGCCAGAAGCCGAAAGCGCACTTGATGCAGACACTTATGAACTTATTACAGGGACAGGCAGCAAGAATGCGGAACTTGCGCTATCGTGGGCTAGAAACAATTTGTCCGAACCGGTACAACGTCAGATAGATGCGCTAGAACAAAAAGAAGCTGCTAGTCTGTTACGTGTCTTAAATAACCATAGTAGGAGAGTTAGTACAAACGAAGTCAACGAAGCTATTTCTCTTGATGTGGCTAGGCAAGAAGCGGAAGACATAGGGTTAGCCGATTCTTCTTTGGATTTAACCCCACAGGAAATTGAACGGATTGCAGCCGCAACTGAAAAACTTAAACGAAAAGAAGCTGAGATACAGCAAGCGGCTACTAGTGAAGATGCTCGTGCTATGGGAGCAGAAAGCAAAAAATCTAAAGCAGTAAGTAGGCAGTTGATCGCGCAGGCTGACGAGAGAATAATTAGGCTGCTTTCATTTGCTATGTCTAGAAGAGGTAAAGACCCCGAAACAAGAGCGCGTATCAAACAAAAGATACTCGAACAGGATGAGTTAATCCAACTTCAGAAAGAGTTCTCAAACCTATTACGGGCAGATGCAATATCAAACCTTGATGTGGCCCTACACCCCGACGCATTAGCTGCGTTACAAGATGGTAACCTGAGAGAAGCACTCAGAGTTATGACGCTCACGTCACTTAACCCTACGTTCAAATTTGCTGCGGTGAAGCTAGAAGAAGCTGTTGAGGGTATAAACATTAAGTTCAAGAAGAACTTAAAAGATGCGAAGGGTATGCCCGTTGCAGGTATGTATGACGCAGATACTAATACCATAACGCTAGACTCCGACGTGGGAGTAACTGCCCATCCAGTGCTCCATGAAATAACGCACGCGCTCACTGTGGGGGTGCTTACTAATAAATCTAGTCCTGTAACCAAAAAGCTACAGGCGATATACGATGATGTTAAAGATGTTATGAGTGACGGCTATGCCCTAGGGTCACTAGAAGAATTTGTAGCGGAAGCCTTCAGTAACCCAACGTTCCAAGCGGAACTTGGCAGGGTGAAGCTCAGAGGCGTAACTCTCTGGGAACGTTTCTACAACGCCGTGATTAACTTCATGCGTAATAAATTAGGGCTAGATATGCGGGCCAAGGTGTCCATGATGGACAAGCCTTTAAGCGAAGACTCTGCGCTAACAGAAGTAGATCAACTAATAACTGCCATAATAGCTGCAACCCCCGAGGCTAGAGAAGCTGGGATAATAGAAGTTGCCGCAGCGCACGATAAGCTAGAACCTATAGTCGAACGAATTGGCGAGAAGATCCCACCAAAAGATCGGGAAAAAATAAGTAAGAGAACAAACAAACGCATTGCCGACACTATCGCTAGTGGGACTCCCGCAGCACTTAAAGAACTACTGGGCGTGGTACCGCTACTTAATCTAGGACAAGAAGCAAAACGATTCTTGCCTTCCGCACCAAAAGTTAATGATCTAGTCAATGAAATGGCTGGGTCTATCGCTAAAATGGTAGATAAGGTTAACAACACTGCGAAGCCCATAACTCAGTGGATGCAGAATAACCCTACAAAATTAAACACGTTCATAGATATGCAAAGCATGGCTACCTTGTATGAGGTAGACCCCGAACTGTCGAGGGTAGAAGCTGCGGCTAAGTACAAAAAGAACGGGGAAAAGAAAACGTTTGCTCAATGGGAGCAAACTAAAAAGCTATGGGACGAATTAGGTAAAGACGAGGCTGGGCGTGAAGGGCAGAGGCACTTCAAAACCATGCTGAACACCTATAAGTCTATGCGCGATATGTTAATGGCATCGTTGGATAGTCGGATAAATGCGGCGGTATCTGACCCAAACTCTAGAAAAATAATACGAAAAACCATATACGATAAAATCTTTGCAGGGGGTGTCATTGACCCTTTCCTACCTTTATCTAGAGAGGGCGAATACTGGATAGCCTATTACGCTAAAGATCCAGTGTTTGGCAACAGAGAGCGTTACGTAGAATCTTTCGAGACAAAAAAACAACGTGACGCAGCGGTCGCTGAATTAAAAGAGTTAGGGGTTTTAGAACCTAGTCCTGACCCTACCAAAGAAAGTTTTGAGACGTTCGAGAGTAGTCACGATAAAAAGAACTGGAAGAATGCAGTACCCGCAGAGTTCGTGGACGATATAGTAAAAGCGGTATCCGGTAATTTAGATAAGTTTGTATCCCCCGCAGCAGCCGAAGAACTGCAAAATGACTTCATACGACTGTACGTACAGTCCCTACCACAGAGTTCTTTGGCTACAGCGTTTACAACACGTAAAGGAGTACGTGGGTTTAGAGGTGATTTAACCCCCAGAGAAGAAGCACGTAGGAAGAAAGCGGCGGTAGAAGGTCGAGTGTCTATACCCCAACATGATCCTGCCTTCTTGTTGATGCAACGTGGCAACGCGATGGCGCGGCAACTTGTACAAATGGAGTATGTTCCACAAGTAAACGCTTTGATGGAGCAGCTAAAAGCAGAAGCTAAAAAAGATGGGGGCAGTGCTGCGAATGCTTTCTTAGGTGAGTTCGATAAACGAGCCGATTTTATTAAGAATCCTAACGTAGAAAATTGGGCCAACTGGCTAACGTCGTTAGGTTTTAACTGGACGCTAGGGTTTAACATATCCTCCGCTGCGATTCAGACCACTGCTGTGCCGTTGATTGCATACCCTATACTGGGCGGAAAATACGGATTTGATACCGCATTCAAAGAACTTGGTACTGCTTTAAAACTATTTACCAACAGCGGATTGAGCCGTAACGCGGATGTGTATGGGCCGAAAGGTGACGAAAGAATAACGCTGAAGGGTGTAATGGACGCACCTCCTTGTGTCAGTAATATTGACTACGATGCTCCGCAGAACAAAGGCATACGGCATCATAAGACCTTAGTTAAAGTCATGGAAGCTAACGCCATGACGCTCCGCTCGCAAACGCAGGAGCTGCTAGAGCTAGAGGCTGCACCTGAAACTACGCCTAAGTTTGCAGGACTCGTGCGAATTCCCCGGTCTTTAACGTTGCAAAGTATAAACAAGTACTCCTCTTTTATGTTCTCCAACATGGAACGTATGGCACGGCAAACAACTGCTATAGCAGCTTACAACTTAGAGCTATCCAAACTAAAAGCTGCGGGACGCGACGTAAGTTCCGAAGAAGTGCAGGCAGAAGCAGCGAATACCGCAATCTTCCTTACCGAGCTAACCAACAGTAGTATTGCCACGGGTTCCGCTCCTCGTTGGGGGCAAACGCACATCGGTAAAGTTATTTTCTTGTTCAAGCGTTATGGTTTAGCCATGAACATGTTGTTTATTCAGCTAGGCAGAGAAGCAATATCTGGTGATCCTAGTCTCAGTTCTGACGAGAACGCGAAGTTAAAGCGAGTGGCAGCAAGGCAATTCGGTGCTATCTTTGCTAGTGCGTTCGCCATGTCGGGTGCTGCTGGGCTACCAGCCTATGGGTTAGTTACTATGCTCCTAGACCTGTTCTTGTTTGACGATGAAGAGGAGCGTGCTGACACTAGAGTAAGGCAGACCATAGGTGAGCCGTTGTACGGAGGCCCATTCAATTTCTTGGGAGTAGACGTATCTACAAGAATCGGCTTATCTGACCTGATATGGCGGGAAAGTTTTATAGACAAAGACCAATCTGCTTTATGGAAATTAGCAGAGCTATTCGGTGGCCCTGTGTTGGGTGTAACTTTGCAGATGGAACGCGGTGCTCAAGATATAAACCGTGGTGAGATATGGCGCGGAGTCGAAACCATGCTCCCTTCCTCGATAAAGAACGTGTCCAAATCTGCAAGGATAGCTGCCGCAGGGGGAGTAGAAACTCGTCGAGGCGACACTATCATAGACGACTTAAACTTGGGTGAGATAGGGTTCCAAGCTATGGGCTTCATGCCGACTCGATACTCTTACGAACTACAAAAAACCGCTGCCAAAAAACGGTTAGATAAAGCTCTTACTGCAAAAGCTAAGAAACTGACGGGGAGATATTTTTACGCAGTCCGTACAGGAAATGTGGGTGAAGCACATAAGGTCATGAAAGATATTCTTGCCTTTAACAAACGGCACCCTACCGCTGCTATATCTTCGGATACGTTAAAACGGTCAGTGCGTAGTAGGTTTCAAGTCTCTAGACGGATGCAGTCGGGGGTTACTTACTCTAGAAGAAACGAAGAACGTATACGCCAACTAGACTCTGATTTCGACGAAAATTCTACTTTCTGGGAGCGGTTCTGACCCCGTTAACTTCTGCCGCGTTCAAGTTTTTCCAACATATTTAACATGTCTAAAAGTATTTGTTTGTCATGTTCGTCTATCTGAGACGTATTGCTCATGTGTATCTTGGCTAACGTCTTCCACGACTGTAGTAACTCTTCTTTGGTTATGTCCATACCGTCTCCTTAAAAAACCCCCTCCGAAGAGGGGGGGGGGTACTGCTGGAGCAAGCAGTGGTAACAGCACGAAGGTATGGTCGAGAAGGAGGACGCGCTGTCGGCACCAATCTATCACAGATCTCGCCATATACGAACTCCTAATTTCCCTGCCTCAATACTGACTATTGGCGTTATAACCCAGTTCCTATCCTTAGCAAGCTCTTTAACTTGTTGGATAGCTTTGCCTGTGTTTACACAGGGTATGAACACCGACGCGTTTACCACCAACTTCTCCCAGCTAACTTTTATGCGTACCCCATCAGGGCACAGTTCATACGTCCGTAGTATCTGAGGTTTCATCCGGTATACCTTGTGAGAACTGCACGACGATAACGGGAGTAGCTCCTAGGTCTAACTTTGTACCTTTATCTAACCGCATCGTCTTCTTGACCGCCCCCATCTTTTCAATCATGTCGGACACTAGAGCCGTATAGTTTATCTGCTGTTTAGTGCACCATATCCTGAATGGTTTAGGTAGAATGTATAGCTTCTTAACGTCGGTCTCATACCGAGCTACCAACTGGTTACGTGCGTTGGCTTCAGGGATTATGATTGAATCTATCTCGCTGCCATCCTGCTTCCTAAGATCGCTAGTGCTTTTTATTCGTAATATGTTGTCGTAATGCTCGTACACATAATCTATGAGTGTTTGCTCGATAGACACAGCCATGTCCGCAGTTCGTAACTTGTTCTCGATTAGAACCCCTACTATCCACTCTTGTACTTTAGGTATATCGTAATTAAGCAGCCCTATCCTACGGGCAAGGATTAGCCCAACCAACGTCACTGTGGCCCCTACTGACCAAAAACGATTCTCAGAAGTTAGTTGTGCTTTCTTATCTACCGCGTACTGCACCTTATCAATCAGCTCTAACACTGAGTCTAGGTTGTTCATAACGTAACGTAAAAATATAGGGCCAGCATGTCCGTAGTTACGGCCTATGGCACGACTAAACTTATCGGTCTCGGACTTATCCTCAGTAGAACTAAACATACGTGCAACCCGTGTCTCCAAGATTCGTTGGGCTTCCGCGTTAGGGTTGTCCTTGGTCATACGAATACGTTCAATGATGCTAGTGTTGCCAGTCGTCACAGCTAATAAACTCCATGCGTCCCCGCGAGCGCGTTCTTGGTTTGTACCGGACATCATACGCCCCCGCTGCTTACCGCTAGTAAACTGGTACGAGATATCACTCAACTCGCTTGGCCTAGTATTAGTTAACTCGTCCATGAAAAGCGGCAAACTATGCAGTATTTCGCCACGGTGCATCTTTGTGTTAAGCGTGTCTTGTTTAAAAATAATAAGCTCTTTAGGGTCACCCCATACTGAGGCCGCAGCAGCCATCGCTGTTGTCTTACCTACACCGGACTCTTTACTGTGAATATGCAACGCAGAGCACGCTATATCGTCTATGAAGTGCATAAGAATAGAACCAAAACCGGTACCTACTACATATTGGTGCACTTCAAAACCGTCACGGTTGTAGAAATCCATAGTTTCTTTCCATCCCTCTAAGGTACCCTTTGGCTCAAACGCTGGGAATAAACCCATAGTCTGGGTAGAAGGAGGGTTAAAATCAGTTCTGTCTTTGTATATCGTCTGATTGCCCACAATAAACGACGTACCAGAGGCATCCGTCCAGCCAAATTGTCTATGGGCATCTTCGGCCTTAGTAGTGTTCTGCAACTCATTAACCCAACCAGTTGTATATTTCATTAGATCCTCCATGTTTAATTCTGCAACCCCCTCTTTGGATAGCTGCTTTCTAAATTCTTCTCTAGAAGTGACGGCGGTTAAAGGGACTGTAAATTCACGTACCCCGTCTCTTGGTAGGTGCAGTCTCATAAGGACTGACTCACCAATCTCAGAGTCACGTATCCTTTTAACTACGTACATATCATTAAGGTAAATTAGTTTTTCGTCCAGATCCCCATCTTTCGTACGTGTTCTTATGTATATACCGCCGTTGACCCCTCGAAAATACGGAGTCGGGTATTCCGGTATTTCATATTTTTGCGCTGGTGCATTAGGGAAAGTAGCTGAAGGCATGATAACAACATTGTCTTCTTTCTGCGCCTCTATAACTTTAGTGCCTAAATGCAGGGGGGTACGTAATACACCTTTATGCGTGCAGCCCTCACACCAATTCGGGTTTTGTTTTTCAAACTCAGCACAGGTATACCGTTTATCTGGGGTAAGATTGTCCCACTTAGTATCCGTTTCTTCTTCAGAGTATTCGCTATACCCTTTGGATATACGATGAGCTTTCGCTCGGGAACCATCGGAACATGCTTTTAAGATGGATAGAACCCCGCGCCACACTGGCTCTACGACTTGGTTAGGTTCCTTAATAGACCTACGTATCTGCTCGCACCCCCTCGACTCCACGCTTTTGGTTAGTATGTCCTTGAAGGAAGCCGTACGGTTTCCCGCCATCACGCTAGTAACCGCATCCCATTTATCGGGGTACTTCTTAGGAACTGGTATCGCTGACCCACCAAGTAGATTGTTGAAGTCGTCGAAGTCTACCGCTGGGGACTCCATTAAACACTCTACAGGACTAGGTGGATCTGATTTATGGTTATGTGTATTGGGCACACGTAGCACCCTAGCACCGTCTGCCGTCACCGACGGGTCGGCTAAAAATTTGTTATCTAAGCACAGTTGTTTAAGACGTTCTGCTACTGGTAACCAGTCAGCAAAAGGTACGGATTCGGTCAACCCCCAGTAAACGTGTATACCACGTCCCGAGTTAATAAGTGTTGGTTTTGGTAGTGATAGTTTCTTGCAGAAAGCGCGTAGTTCACTGCTGGCTTCCTTGCGTGTCATAAAATCTTTGCTTGGCCCGCAATCTAAATCTAGAAAAAAAGACTTGAAGTTTTTTACGTTGGTTACTTTTCGGGAGTCTGAAGTTTTAAAAGTGCCTAACGCGTAATACACATCGTACCCATCAACATCTAAGTCGTGAGCGGTGGATTGAAGCTCCTGTAGGGACGTATAAAATCGTTGTACTCTAGAATCTTTTTTCTTATTAGAAGCGAATAGACAGTATATGCCGTCTTCGGCAAGCACATTTGTTAAAAACTTTCCTGTGTCCATAGCTGCCTGTTTCCAAAAGTCACCACGGCAGGGGTATTCGCACACCCTTTTCGACTAGTCTATCCGTGGTGGTTATAAAAAGAATGGGTCTCTTCTTGAAAAGACCCAAATTAATTGGGACTAGTCATCCCATTCATCGACTAAACTCTTGAGAGCATCGTCTTCTTCTTTTGGAGCAGGTTCTTTCTTTACTACTTTGAGCTTTGGCTCTTCTATAGGCGCGGACTCGTCCTCTGCGAACGGGTCATCTTCACTGATAGCTTCTGGTTTGGTCGCCTCGGGGGCCGGTGTGGACTCGTCCACAAAAGGACTAGCCTCACCTAAGGTAAAACCTTCTTCTACCCCAAAGGGGGACGCCGCTACACGCTCTACGTAATTAATAACTTGTACTGCTCTTAACCGTAAAGCTACGCCGTTTCCCACGTTACCTTTGACGAAATATGGGGTCATAGACAGCATAACGTGTACCGTGCTGCCAGAAGTAAGCTGGAAATCTTCAGGTAGTTCTTGGTTCTTCGCATCGTACTGCTTGGGTTTTGCTGTGAGCTGCCCACTGTACGCACCTTTGAGTTTTGCTTTACCTATGTATAGACCCTCATCATCTTTTGTGAAGGGCATCTCTAACTTCTCAGGCCAGCTCTTCTCACGCTTTGCTGCGTAAGCCGCGACCATAGACTTATATAGTTTTTGTGCTTCTTCTTTAGGGATCTTAAACTGCAATTCATACACAGCGCCCTCTTCAGTGGGGGCACAAGACACGCTACGTCCTTCGCCACTGTCGAACCTGTAGGTTCTGTCTATCCTAGGGTATAGCGCAATCGCGTCTCTTACCATATAGGTTTCGTTCTGTACCGTCATTTCCTTCTCCTTACTTGTTTTTAAATTCAAACCCGTCTTCAATATCAAACGGAGATGCTTGCTGCTCATTAAAAGTTAGTGATTTTGCTGTCACCGCTATCTCCACATCGGGATGCTCCATAGTGTGACTCACTGCTTCTAACTCGTCTTCTTCTAGAGGTCTGACTGACCTAAAGAATAACTTGGCGTGATTACTGTCAGGATCAAACCGGACGTTCGTAACAAGTGCCATAGGTGGCGTTTCGTGCGCCTGTAAAAACCTTCCATAGGCACGCATAGGCATATTGCCATTCTCTGCCTCGGGGAAGATAGATGTGGGGGGAAGCTGTAACTGATAGACAGTTTCTAGATCTTGTTCAAGAACTACTGCAACCCTCTGCACTGTGCTGCAAGCGCGACGCATTCCACCACCTGACCCGCTTACATTTTGAGGGCAATCCATACACCTACCAGATTGCCGGTTTTCTTCTATAACTTCGAGGTCAGGTTGCTGTGCATTCGATGACCAACAAGTAGGGGGGCGCACACTATCCGCACTATACTCTTTCGAGTAGTAGATACGAGCCGGTGAAGCCACACCCACTATTACAACATTTATAGAAGTTGGCGATGAATCAAAAGGCAGGCCGTTAAACCTGTTATCGCGCAAACTAATACGTACAACACTATCCGTCATAGAAGTACCCTAAAAATCCTCGTCTTCAGCAGGGGTGTCAGACACACCCAACAATTTATCAGCCATTCTGGCCTTTAAATGCTCACGTTCTGCCGTGCCTTCTTCAGGCCACTCTTCTTCGTATGCGGTATCCTTGAAAGGTTCTTCTACGATTCCACCAAGATCTTCGGTAAAGACTTTCACAATACCCCCGAGATCGTAGCGATAAGTTTTACCTACGTGTATGTATAGCTGCCGAGGTATTCGGTTCTGCTTTCTCCAAGAAATGATTGTCGATTCCGACACTTGGAAGTACTTCGCCACATCTTTAAGCTCTACAAAAGGGGATTCGGTAGGCGGTAAACTCATTTGGGTCTCCTTACGGTTAGTGTGTATTCTGATCTAGCGTTAAGCCCTTTGGGCAACTTATCAGGGTTCTCTTCTAAAAACGTCTTGACGTTTTCTTGGTTCAATCGCTTAACGAAGAAATCTAAGCAGTCGTTTTCTTTGGCAAACTCTTTCAGGCTTTCCCAATCATCTGTCCAGTAGTTACGTTTAACTGAACGGTAGAACAAACCTTCAGGGGTCTTTACACTTTCAACATTGTGCTCTCGGCAATGGTCAAGTAACGCTTCTTTGACCGTCTTCAACTGCTCGTCAAACTTAGCAACGTCTTCATCGAATTTCTTTTTTAACGCGTCACGGCTTTCTTTTATCTTAAGATAAACCTTTATCAGCTTATCAGGTGACAAACCCTCCATATCGTAGCTCCTTTCCATACGAGCAGTACAATATAGTAGTGGTGTATATGCTAGTCAAGTAATTCTTTGTATAAATCGATTATTTTTGTGTGTATGTTAATTTTACTATCTAACAATCTATAAACATGTTTTTCTATATCAGATCCTTGTATCTGAACCACAGT
>Ga0222719_10002150_pt1 | contig 18275 bp, 5 predicted proteins | sample C33_34DmetaG_FD_165039 | JGI IMG/M metagenome (GOLD analysis project Ga0222719, IMG submission 165039) | Estuarine water microbial communities from San Francisco Bay, California, United States - C33_34D | ecosystem: Environmental > Aquatic > Marine > Unclassified | place: USA: California... | reverse complement strand
CTCATTTACAGTGAAATCTGAGTAGTTTTGGACATCCCAAAGTGACAAATCCCACTTATTTGCATCAGGATTGGTAGAATCATAAGCACCTGACTCCAAAGCGAAGTCATAGATACGAGCAACACCAATTTCCTTACCTGCTCTTGATTCTGGGTCAGATCCAACTCTCTCATCTCTCAGACTGAGAGTATTTGAGGTGTTAAATCCGATAGTTGCTGAACCATGAACATTATTGACTTCAAAAGTGGGTCCAAAACCAAAATTAATGGCTTGATTCTCCAAAGTCTTGGTTGTTCTGGGTTTTGGGACATCAACAAGGGTTGAAGAACGAATATCAACCTCATAACCCCTTACATATGCCTTACCAGGGGAGATTTTATAGACTGCGAGGTCATCTGAGGGAACATTTCCACTATAAGTGGTCTGTCCAGGGTTATAAATTCCTCTATTTCCCTCACCATCGTTCAAACAGTCACGAACAGTGGTCAGAAGCTCTTTTACATAGTAATGACCTGACTCATCGAAGGTTCTGCGAGCAAATTCATCACCAATGAAATTATAATCGGTATTATCGGTAACTCTGCGGAGTCTTCCACCTTGAATTTCCGCCAATTGGACGAAATTCTGGTCATCGAAGTCGTTTAGAGGCTTCGCAAACAGTGTTGCAGTGATTTTTAGGCGATCTGCGCCTGGTGCAGTGTAATTATTGAACCCTTTTGCGTTATCATTGAGTGTTGGGTCAGTTTCAGAGGTAATAATCTCCTCCAAAACGTTCAAACCAACCCTTGCATCAGGTGTTGTTGAATATTGACTCAGAATGAGAATTTGATCCTCTACATCTACAAAATAACCTCTGAGGAAGAAAACACCATTGCTCAGAGTGAAGGCAGAACCAGTAATTGGAGCACCTTGAGGTACTGTAGAAGCAAAACCTTCACCTGCAGAAATGAAAGTGGTTGCATAGGTGATTGCGGTGTCAGTTAGGAGAACTTCACCACTTAAAAATGTTTGTGTTGCAGCATCCGTTGCTGCAGAATTCTTATAATTCAGATAAAGAGTGAAATTTCCCCTTTCCGATTGCTCATTTGTGATATATGCAGCAACTGTGGCAGTTACACCAGAGGTTGCACCTGTGATTGTCTTTCCAACAATCTGATTAAGGTAAAGTTGAACAGGGACACCAAGATATTCTGCTTGAATCTGGATTCCGTAGAAATATTGCTCATAAGACGTGCCACCAGGAATGACAGCAGCACCCTCCTTGAAGAGGTGATTGCCCACATCTTCAATCTGGTTCTGAAGAATTGACTGTAAAGTCGTTAATTCTCGTGCCTGAACAGGATATCCAGGTTTGAACAGGACCTTATAGTAGTTACTCGTTGGTTCAAAGTCGTCAAAATAAGGAGCAACGTTGAGATTAGTTTCCTGTGGCATGATTTTTTAGAACTGCAAGATGATTTTAACGTCTTCTTTCTGAGAGGCACTTCTGGTTACAGATGGCCTGTTGTCAACATAAACGATGTTTCCAGAATACTTCTTGACTTCTGGTTCAGCCAGACCAGACACAAATGTCTGTCCCAGGTAGTATGTTCTGTTATTTATTACTGTAGAAACACCTTGGAAACCAGTGTCAATACCCAAACTAACACTGCCTCCACTAATAATCAGACTTCCACTGTTTGGAGTTGCTGTGAAACGATTTTCCCTGAATCCATAAGTTGGATCTGAGTTTTGAGTGCCATCGGAGTTGAAACCACAGTTGGTTCTGTCCTGCCAATACTTCAAAACACCAGTTGTTTGGTCATAAGAAACAACTCTACCCACTGCAGTTGATCCAACACCCACAGTTTGGGTCACATAAGCATCAGCAGTGAAGGTTGCCTCACTGTAACCAGCACCTGTAAGGCGAACTGCATAAGTTGCAGATGCTTTATCAGTGGTCAAAATGGTGTTTGTTCCCTCTGCTTGAGGATTTTCGATCAATCCGACTCTTGCAAACTGATTTCCAGTGATAAAATCAGGATTTTCGGTGTCATTTTCGAATCTGGCATAAGTTAGGACGTTATATGCACCCAATTCACGGTAAATATCAGCTCCGTGACCGCCATTTGGAGGAATAATTACGTTAAAAACGGGCTCCGTGGTTCCCGTTGGGACTCCACCAGCTGCCAAATCCAAAGTTCCAAAGGTATATCCTGATCCACCATCAGAAATAGTGACAGAATCTACTTTTGAGTCATTATCAATGACAACAGTTGCTTTTCCACCCTGTCCATCACCCAAAATGGGGACATTTAGGTAAGTTGAGTTAGCAGTTCCAAGTCCAACACCACGATTTTTGATGGTAATGATCTTCAATTGACCACTTGTTCCAGCATTATTTCTTACGGCAGCATCATCGGAGTTACTATTCCAGTTATTTGGGGTTGGAATGTAACTTGTGGAGTCAAATTTGATTGCTTGGGATGGTTTGATGGTGTAAAGATATTTCCAAATGTAACCATCACCACTGGAACCAGCAGCTCTTGGTTCCAAATCAGTGAAAGTTGGTTCATCCAGTGAAGGACCACCTTGATAATTGTTCTCAGGAGTAGCGTTATTAAACAAACAGATGTAAACTCTGTAATCAGAGTTCATTACATAGAAGTTTGCATCATAAATGTCAAAAGAACCCGATGGTTCTGATGGATTTGAACGACTAATGTCGTTTCTCCACATATCGTAAGTGGTTCCAGATGCCCAGGTAATCTTTCTCACAACCTGAGCAACATCACTCGAGCTGATCTTTTTCAGAGCCAGCATCGTGTCATAGTAATCATTCGCCTGATCCAGGTTATCTTTTGGAGCAGGGGGATCTGAATCCCAAGTTGACGAGTAATCCGTCGCATTGGGAAGACCAATGAATGTGTAATAAGAATTTGAAGTGGACTGGACTCCAGCAACAAAATTCTTAGCATTCAAAATACGAAGTTGGTCAGTAATTATTGCTGCCATTTGTGGAAAGTTTTTCTTTATTTAGTGGTGTTTTAGGCGGTTGTATAACCAACTGCCTTGAGTGGGTTATAACGAGTAATCAAACCAGAGGTAGAAATACCACTTACGCCATCATCACCATAGAAATTGTAAGATTGTGAAGAGTTTTCCATGGTGATCTTACCCCAACTAAAGTCACCCATGTAAGGTGCAGTTGTGTAACCAATGGATCCTGAGTTGTCAACATTCACAAAGATTCTTCTTGAAGTTGTTGCTCCAACTCCAGCGATTGAGATGGTGTTATCTTCAAAAGAAACAACTTGATAAACACAATCCAAAGCAGTTGTTGCAATGCCAATGTGACCACCTGCTGTGTTTTGGGAAGCAAATGTTCCACCAACAGAGAGGTTTGTGTTTGTAACAACCAAATAATCACCTGTGGAGATTCCACTGATAGAAGTGGAACCAAGTCCAACGAAACTGTAATCTCTGATTACAGAATCCAAAGGAACAAAAGTATCAAAGTAGAACTGACTTTGTGAACCAGAAGTTGTGGTTCCAACTCCAACAACAATACCAAAGTCTCCAGAGTAATCTGTAACCGTGAGAGTGTCGGTTACAGTAACTGGTGATTCAATCAGAACTGCGGGTGCGACTGAAGAATAACCAGTTCCAGGTGAGGTCACCGTGATAGAACCGACTGTTGAACCACTCAGAACCGCTGTTCCTGTTGCTCTTTGTGTTGTTCCAACACCAACAGGAGTTGAAACTGTAACAGAAGGGGCAACTGTATAACCAAAACCAGCAGTTGTGACCGTGAAAGCGGTGATTGTTCCTGCTGTTGAAACTGTTGCTGTTGCGGCAGCTGCAGTCAAAGTGTTCTGTGAAGTTAGAACGATCTTCTCTTGATAGGAAGCATTTGATCTATCGAGTTCATTGAACTGATCAAAGATTGGAGTCACATTATCAACATATGCGACAGTTGAACCAACACCAACTGGTTGGAGAAGATATGCTGCACCAAAGATGTTTGGTTCATAATTTTCTCTGTCCTTAGCAACGGGTTTGCCGTCAATGATCTTATCAACGGTCTGACGACACCAGATAACTGGTCTCTCAAGTGTGTTATTCTCAGTTATACCAGGTCCTCTGTATGGATTGGTTTCAGCAGTGTCATTTGTAACAACTTCTGTTACTGTTCTTGGATCTTGATCAAGATCTTCTTTTTGTCCTCTTGATGGATCATTCTCAATGTTGAGGATGTCACCTTCTTTAATGTTATTCAAGATTTCTTCAACAGGAACATCAATTGGCATTGTTCCTCTGTAGAAGAGGATGTGAGAAGAATCTCCAAGTTGAGGAGCCTCAGAGAATGTGATATGACTTCCTCCCTCAAATGTGTATGCAACAACTGGTTGTTGCAGGATGTCATTGATAAAGACCAACAGATTGTAATCAAGGTCAATGGGTCCACCAAAATCAGTCTCAATTGAGGTTACGATTCCAGCAACAGACATTGGGAACTTTCTTCTGGTTCCATCAAACAGAGAATCCAAAGAATCCATAACCTGAAGTGAACCAATTGTCCACCCATTAAAGGAATCATTGTAAATTGACTCAACAGTCAGTTGGAATTCTTCATAGGTCTTGGTAGTGTCAGTTGGAATTCCGACAGTTCCACCGATTGCAACTGTAAGGATCTCATCATTTCCATAATTGAATCCAGTTTGAGTGATTGTGAAATCAATAACACTGGAACCCTGACCAACAACAATATCAACCTTTGCGTCAGTTCCAACGCCAGCAGTTGTAACTCCACTATAAACCAGAGAAAGGTTGGTGTAACTCAGAGGAGCATCAATAACGACTTCTGGTGGGTTAGTTGAGGTGTAACCAGTCCCAGGATTGGTAATTGCAATACTCACAATATGACCACCACTGATCGCAGCAGTTCCAATGAACTCAAGGTTCACATTTCCTTCACTGGAGGTCTGGACACCAACATTTACAACTGTCTGAATTCCTGATCTGTATCCAGAACCAGTTCTACCAATTGCGATAGAGGAGATTGTTCCAGCAGTAGACACAACTGCTGTTCCACCAGCAGCGACAAGAGGTTGGAAACCAAATCCCTGGGTCGATCCAACAGAAATAATTCTTCCTCTGAGTGGAATATTAGTTTTGTTGGGATCATAACCATCCTGAACACCATTTCCTTGGAAGGTGATTGTGGTAATCCCACTTCCTTCTGCCAAAGTGTAAGCGTTAGTTACGGTTGAAGAACTTGGTTGTTGGAAGATACCATTAAGAATGAAGATTCCATTATAAGTTGAGTAACCAACAGTGTTTGCATCACTTTGCTGAAGAGTAAACTCACTTCTAATTCCAGTGAATTCCTGTGAAATGTCATCAAACACATAGTTGTTTGAATATGTTTCACTTGAGGATCCAACAGGAGCGGTTCTTGTGAAGACTCTTCCCTGGAAAGTTGAGTTTGTTGTAATTCCAGTCCAATCTCTATAATTTGGATTACCTGTTGTTGTGCTGAGTGGTGTCTTGCCTTCAGCAGGTCCAACAAAGTTGATTGTGCTTTCGGTGATATTGTATTGTCCAACAAACTTTTGAATTGTTGTTCCAGCAGTGTGTGGGACCGTTAATGAACCCATCTGACCTCTCAGAACTTGAAGATCTGTTGGGTTATCGCCACCAAGACCAGTGACAATCATGTATTCCTGATCTACAAGAATAATATCATCTGCATAGAATGATGTAATTCCAGTTGTTTCCAAAGTTGGTCCAAGAATCACATCAGCATCTAGTGTTGAGTAAATGTTAGTCTCTGAAATTGGAGACTGAATCATATTATCGATAGCAACCAAACACTTGGCATTTTGATTGGTCGAAGTAATGCTATGAGATTCACCAACCCCAACTGCATTGATCAGAAGAACTTCTGGAGTTGCTTTCAGAGCGTTTTCAGCAGTTGATGCAAACTTGATTTCGTTTGCAGATGCCTTGACGACATAAAGATCCTGAGGAAGAAGAGTTGTTGATCCAATTCCAGGAACGGTTGCCGTTTCAATTCCAATCGGAGTCGTTCCATAACCATAGAAGACTCTTTCACCAGTTACAAAGAAGTGATCATTGATTCTAACCGTTTGTTTTGTTACATCGACAACGGAAGAAGAACTACCATCAAAGGATCTCTTGAAGATATCAAATCCACCAGATTTCAATCCAAATGAACTGGTAACATCCACTCTGGTTCCAACATAACCCTCACGCAAACTCTTGATCTGAACGAGACCGTTATCATAAGTTGTTGCCTCACCGTTGTTGTTGAATTCTTGTAGTGAGATGGCAAAGGTCTTAACAGTAACTGCTGAGTTTGGATTTGGTGTAAATGTTAGATCAACTGTTGTGCCAACGGTCTGTGCAACCCCAACTGTTCCGACACCAGAGACAGTTTGGACATTACCAAACTCAATAATTTGTTGTTGATTTGAATCATTCAGAATCACACACTCAAACATTTCATACTCAGAATTGGTTGTGTCTGAAGCAGAAACAACAAAATAGGTGGCACCATAAGGATTGTCATAAGATGCAACTGTCACAGGAACAGGACTTGCATCTGCCGCAATAGACGCTGTAGTAGATTTCAGAAGTGAAGTCTCAAGAGCAGTTGAACCAATACCAGTTCCTGTCGCTGCGATGGCAACAACAGAAGAATTAACGGTCATTGTCGTCAAACCAGAAGTTGGAGTGAATTCAACAATCAGGTTACTTCCATCGATGCGAGAATCGAAAGTTCCAACTCCAACAAACAGAGGATCATCACTGGTAACCATATCACCATATTTCAACAATGAAACATCTGTTCCATCGTGAATAATATTCAATTCTTGACCAGATGCTTCACCATTCTGATCTTCAGTCATCACAAGGACTTTAGCACTTCTGTAAGTGTTAGCAATCGAAACAATGGTGGTCGTAATTCCTGGAGATGCCTCTGTTGTGGCACTGGCAACCATAACAACATTGCCAAAGAAATCATCTTTCTCAACAACACTGTTACCAAAGATGTTGAATGACAGGGTTGTGATGTCATAACTGTTGTAAGCAAACTGTTCAGGATAGAAATAAAGATCCCAACCAGTCGCCGTGTCGATTACATCGAAAGTTCCCAACTCATTGTTGATCTCCATCTTTGCATATTCTTGAATGTAGTTATTAACACCCTCTTGGTTAACAACCACAATGGAGAATTGTCTTTCGTCAGTGTCTGTTGTGTCTTTTACATAAGTGAAGAATTTGTTGTAGACTTCAGCATTTGTGAACTCATCAATAACAGCAAAGTTGGTGGTTCTTTCATTACTTTGGAATTGATCACTAATATCATCGATTGGAAGAACTCTATTTCCAACTGCATTTGCGTAGTCCTTGATAACTTTATTGCTGAAGATAATATCAGTTGAAACAACATCGTTGCCAATGTTGATTGTTTCTTCTGCAACCAAATCCCAATCATACTCACAATTCAGACTTGCTTCACCAACAATATCAACAACTCTCTCAACATCAGAATCAAATGTCTGAACAATCGCTCTGGATTCCTCTTCTTTGGAAATGATGTCCAGATCAGCAAACTTGGCAAAACCAGCAGTGTGATCCAGAGCACTTACAGGATCATTCCAGGTATCATAAGGAATGGTGGAGTTCAGTGAATAGGAGAAGTTCTGATAATATTCATTGTTTGGCAGTTTCTGAAGATTATCATTCAGGAAACCAGAGTTGGTTTGCCATCCGTCAACAACAGTAGCGCCTGCACCAGTTAATGTTTGTGAGTTGAAGTTAACCTTGGTTTCAACAATGGATTGTGTGCCAGAAGAACGACCAATGATCTTACTTCCGACATTAAATTCACCAGAACTTGAAACAATTAGTTGTTCTGTTGTACTGTTCCATCTTTCAACTCTTCCAGTCAAACCATCTACATTTACAACTGTTTCACCAACTAGATAATCATTGGTCTTAAGAACAGGAGTGTAAATTGGGAAGTCTTGGGTGTTAACAATTCTACCGTAAGAGTTGTCAAGATCAAGGTTTCCTGGAATCTCACCATTTTCAATTAGACCAACCAAACTGTAATCAACATAAGGTTTGACAGAATCGAGTTTCTTATCGAATCCAGTAACTTCGAAGAAAGTGTATTCATAATCTGAAGAGTTATAACCAACTCCAGTACTTCCAACACCAACACTCAGATTTTCAACCAGAACTTTAGAACCAATTGGGAAATTAAACTGATCTGCTTCTGCTGTTGTGAAGTTCCTATCAATGTATGCTCTTACAACCTTTGTTGAATTGTCATAGGAAACAGAGGCAATTCCAAGACCATTTGAGTTGTTGACTGGAATAATTCTTGGGTCAACATTATACATTCCAGTGGAATTGTCAATGATCTCAACTTCTTCATCTCCAAGATCATAAGCAAGATCCAATCCAGTAACAATCTTTTCTGAGTAACCATCAATTACAACCAGATTTGGAGCAACCAGATAATTTCTACCTTGAGAAGCAATTCCAATTGACTCAAACGAGGTCAGTGACTCAACTTTCAGAACCTCAGGAAGATTAGAAACAACACGAACTGTTGGGTCTGATGGATAATCAAAACCAATGTTATTGAACTTGGTTTCAAGAATCTTACCGATATTAGTACTCTCTGGTCTTACAATAGCACCAGTTCCAGAAGCACTTCTAACTGAATTAATTCCTGGAAGAACTTTATATCCAACACCAGGTCCATCAATCCTGAACTTAGTAATACTACCAGTAACATTCTGGGAGTTGGTTTCATAAGTTGGAACAGAATTGATGTAATTGTATTCAGTTACTGAAGAGGTTTCTGGAATATCATATTGGAATGTAGTTGTTCCAATTCCAGCAATAACGTGTCTTCCATCAAACGGTGACAGAACAACGTCAATTTGACTGTGATTTGGTACATTTGAGTCAATAGAAATTTCTTTCTTGACATCGGTGATAATGCTCTCGTTATCAATATCAAACTTGTAAAAGAGTTGATTAGGAACATTATCAACAAATTCAAGTTGCAAACTTGCATCGGCATCAATGCCAGGTTTTCCAGTTTTTACAACTTGGAAAGAAGTTGAATCTGGAGTCTTGAGGAACAACTGATCATAAACTGCATCAGTATACAGATTCATATCATAAGCAGAGTATCTGATACCATTCACAACAAATGAGAGCGATGAATCAGATAGATCAAATTTCAGTGTGTTATTCTTTGTGATATTAACTGCTGGATTAATCTTAGAAAGTGTTCCAGCAGAAGCACTTGTCAGATTGACAAACTTTGGATCCAGAGAAGACAATTCAAACTTATCGGAAACCAATCTGATTCTGTTTTCCTCGTAAGGAATGATATAATACATTCCCTCATCAACCAAACCACCAGAAGGTGAAGTTGATGTGTGGATTACTCTATCACCAAACTTGAATGGGTTGTTTGAGATTGTGATGGTGTCAAGAGTTGTGTTGACATCACCAGCGGCAAAAGTTTGAGGATCAAATACGATTCTTCTATTGTAATCATCATACTTGACAGTTACGGTTGTGATTCCTGTTGGCTTCACAGTCATATAGACAGCATCACCCTTTTGGAGAGTGTGAGTGGTTGCTGTAGCGACAGTAACAATGTTTCTTGATACCTTACCAGACAACACACTAGTGAGATCTGTGGTGAAACTGTGAGTATTCCCACTTCCAACATTAGTGAAGTAAACAAGTCCAGTGTCAGTGCCAACACCAGTATAACCACCAGTGGAATTCAATCCTACTTTGTTGGTTCCAAATCCAACAAAACTCTCATTGAATGGAACAGCATATAATGGTGAATAAAGTGAAAGACTTGTATAAGCACTTCCTGTCTGTCCATTCCAGATCTGAATGGAGTCACCACCATTGGTAGCATAGAAGACTCTATCATTCAGTTTCAGTCTATGACCAGGAATGTAAACCTGTTGTGGTTCAATAAAGACTTGAGTTTGACCAACACCAGGGTCACCAAATGTGATGGTGCTTCCCAGTCCAGTTCCTATAGCAGTTCCGATTGCAATCGATTCAGCGGGATCAAAATAAAGTTCTCTGTTAATTGGGAAAGAGAAATCAGTTCTAATTGCACCAACGTTGATGGTGAACTTTCTGGGATCTTCATAAAGAACACTTGAACTGGTGTAAGCCACACCCGTGGTTCCTTCTTCCTCACGACGAACTCTAAAACGACCAGTTCTAGAGTCAATGTTCAGAACTCTAACTTTTTCCTGATCAATGGTTAGAATATCATTTTCTCTAACGTGTGAGTTATCAAACGCACCAGAAACATAGAAGTAAGTAACAATACCAGTTGCTCCAGCAGTTCCAACACCAAGTGTTAAAACAAAGTTATCACTTCTAACACCAACAGAATAACTTCCAGTGAATCCATCATAATAAGTTGAAACACCACTGATGTTTACAACATCATTGTTGAGGAAGTTGTGTGGTTGAGTGGTGAAACCAATGAATCTATTCTTAACAACTGTGCTTCTTGTAAATTCAACGTTGGAGAAAGAAGTTGTAGCAAGACTCACAGTGTCAATCTTGTTACCAAGAACTCTATCAACCTTGATGTCAGCAAGTCTTCCGCCCGTTCCCTCATTGTTGAAATCGATCTTATCGCCAACTTTATATCCTTGACCACCAGTCAGGATTCCAATGTTTTCAATGGTTCCATTGGAGGTTGCTGAAACCTCCGTAAGTTGCTTAACAACCTTTGTCGAATCAAACAAATAGTTGTAATTACTTCTTGCACTATTTGTGTGATAAGAAGTTGTTTCTCTAAACCACCCATTATCCTGAACAGCATAATCGGTCTGATTAGAAACAGACTTAAAGTTGAATTGATTTGGTTCCGAATGATAAGTATTACCAATCAAATATGGGAATTGTGGTTGTCTGTAATTCTGGAAAGGTCCAGAAGAATCAATAGTGTCACTAATGGTTGTGAAGTAAGCATACACACCCTTTGGATAGTCTGGAGTGATGCAGAAACGACCATTGTGATGATCCAGGTCACCATTACCAGTGTAAATGTAATCCTCAACAAAGAATCCATTCACCCAAGTACCAACGGGTGGTTGGTTTCCTAAATCAAGTCCAGCGATGGGACCCAATTCATAACCAGAAACCATTCTTCTAATATCACCACTACCATCAGGATTAGCGAATCCATAAGGACCATAGATTGGATTTCCATCATATGCCCAACCAATGATTGGAGAGTGGAAAGCACTTTCGGTTTCGGAATTGTTTCTGGTTGTCAGATCTTGGATTCCATAAACGGTATTATCGCCACCGTTGCCACTAATTCCATAAACAGACTCTCTCAGTGGACGAGGAGCATAAAGTGCAGAATACTGTAGTGATGTATTGTTGATGTTTGGAATTAAGAAACCATCATCAGATTTGATGTTATTGAATCTCTCGGTGAAAAGGTTGACGGTCCAGTTTCTGATGTTTGCAACAGCACTTGCACCAGATCCAGCAGGAGTTACCGTGACAAATGTGTCACCTTGACGATACCCAGCTCCGCTCTTAACTACCTTGATATTCGTAATCTTGCCACCACTTATTTCTGGAGTTAGAACAGCAAAATTACCAGAACCCGAAATCGTCAGATTCGGTGGAGAGTTGTAACCATATCCACCATTATTGATAACAACCTCAACGATCTTACCGTTGCTGATCACTGGGGTCACATTAGCCTGTGCACCATTCACAAATGTGATTGATGGTTGTCTGTCAAAGTTGATGACTTCAGAAGAACCATAACCAACACCATTGTTAGAAACATCAAATGCGCTGATGGGTCCTCTAAAGATTGGTTGAACAACAGCATTGAAATCTTGACCAGTTCTGGTGGAAACGCCTGTTATGCCATCAACTCTTACTGAAATTGGTTTGTAATTGAAAGAACCACTTCCTTCGCTTTGAATGTCAACCTGGATAGAATTGTTATAGAAATAATCAACAGCTGTTGATCCAACACCAACCTCAGTTAGTGAGAATGCATCATCATTAATCTTAACGACATAATAGTCTTTGGTTGTGGAAAGACCAATAACATTTGAACCAGTATATTTGATAATCTCCTTTGATTCGTATCCGTGGTTGAGGATATTGAACTGATTAAGAGCGGTGTTGATTCCTGTATTAGCAGGAATGTTTCTCTGGTTATTTTCATATCCAGAACCAGAATTAGAAACAACAATATCAGAAACAATTCTCTTCAATGAAAGAGATCTCAGACTCTGAGTTCCCGAACCATAAGAAGTAAGTGAAACGGTGTTGATACCGAGAACTGAATCGGACTCGGTGTTGTGAAGTTTGACTGTCGAAGAATCTACAACAGAAACGTGATATTGTGCGCCAGTGCTAAGACCACCAACACCAGTTTCACTATCGGTCACATAAATGACTTTCTCATTATCTCTAAACTTGTGGAAGGTGGAGAAACCAATTGTGTTATCAGTCAGACTGATATCTGTGGAGTTAATATCAGCAATAAAACTTACAGAATGCTGAACAGAAGTCATATTGACTCTTGCCACAGCACCAGAACCATTACCACCACTGATTTCTACAGTTGGTGTTCCTTGATAATCAAAACCAGGATCAATGATTTCAATTCTTTGTAGGGAACCTGTGACAGAACAAGTTCCTGTTGCACCAACACCAACTTCATCACTAATGTGAAGAACTGGAGGATTGATTACATCATATCCACTTCCGCCACTTGATGGATTGATGGATTGAATCTCACCATATCTGATGGTATCTCTCGACTTATAGTTGGTAATTTCAACACCATTGACCAAAATACCAATATGACCGAACTCTGTAGTGTAGGTTCCAGGCTCTGGTGAGGGGGAAGTAATTTCTCTGTAAATGGATTGTGGACTTACGTTCTTTCCGTAGAATTCATAGAAAGTAAGAACATTGTCTTCAACATTACCATTGAGCAGAACAAATTTACCAGCAAAGATGTCTGATTTACTTCTTGCAAAATTAACAGTATCGGAATCAACTCTATTGATGTAGAACACACCAGCATTGACACCTGCAAACTTACTCTCAGTCTCTGTTACAACCTTGATTCCATCAGGTGTGGTTGTTGTAGTTTTTGTGACACCTGGTTGGTAGTAAACTGCCTGCCCAGTGTAGAAACCGTGATCAGGAATAATGATGTTATAATCATTATTGAATGAACCACTAAAAGTTTTGGTTCTATTGTCAGGATTAGTTTCTTTGTTTACATATCTGGCAATCGAGTTGGATGAAACCAGAGCATCACCATTGAACTTTGCATATGTGTTTTGAACATTGGCAAAGAAATCATTCAGTTGGGTGTAATCAGTTGATCTTCCTTTGAGGATCTGGTTCTCAACCGTATAAACAACGTCAGTGTCAACTGCATTTGTGAGTCTAACAATAACAGAAGTTGCAGAAGTTACTCTCAGGACGATTGCATTGGTAGATACCGAAGTTACTGAACTGATCAGGCTCAAATTGTAACCAGGTCTAAACTCCTGAGAATCAAAGGTAACAATCTCATAGGTGTTTGTTGATGAGTCAACCAGTGAGATGGAAGAAACATCCCAACTTGTTTTATTGTTATAGAACCAGTTCTTTGAGGATTCATAAGGAGATTCATAACCAAGAGATTGGATGTTAATGACATCACCCTGGCGATAACCATAAGTATCACCCTCTGTCTTGAATTCTTTTAGAGTTGAGGAAATTCGAACTCTGACTTCATTAGAAGTGTCCAGACCAACATAACCATAGGAGTAATCATCAAAACGAATGTCAGTCTTTTCGTTGATCTGATAATCAACTCCACTTACGTTCAGGAATTGTGTTGATGATTTGTCACCATAAGAAAGATTGATAATGTTATTATCCAGGTCTCTAGTAACCAGATATCCAGTTTTGGCAAATCCAACTGTGGAATCAACATCAAGGATGGTTGTTCCTGCACCAACTGTGTTCAGCAGTTTGGTTTTGGGATTGACTTGGAACTCACCAAAGATGGTACCATTTACATCAATGTCTCTTTGATATCCAGTATCAATACTGATTTGGTAATATTGTCCCTCATCATAATCGATGGGAATAACATTGGTGACAGAACCTCTTGCTTCTGTTGATTTCTGGAACAGTGTCAGGTTTTTTAGGTCAAGTGGATTACCTTGGATAGTCTCAACAACGAAATCCAGAGTTACCTTGTAATCTGCATTGGATGGACGAAGAAGAAACTCACTTGGGCGAATGACATCAACATTTACACCATAAAGTGCTTGGAACAGAATCTTGAATGACTCGTCTGTTCCTTTTGAGTTATAAAAACTGTCCAGACCAAAAACAAAGTTTCTTTGGTCCAGTCCCGAATAAAGTGTTCTCTCTGTAAATCCTGGAGCAAACTGATACTTAATTTTCTTGAAGAACTGCTGAAGGAACAGGATGTTCAGATTACTGATTGTGGCACCAGCGGTGTGCTTATCTGCCTCTGTTTCTTCAAATACCAGCTGGTCGGGGGTGTTAGACCCAGTGTAACTTGTAACCCCACTGAAACCCCTTGTACACCCCTCAAACGTGCTATCTGTCTTATACTCATAATGAATGATCTCATTGTCAATTTTGATGAGACCGTTATTTTCAGGGAAACCGTAAGTGAAGTTGCCAGAAACATCAGCAGTAATGGTTCTGTCTGTATAAGAAACATTAGATGCCAAAACAGTCGAGTTGGTCAAATCGAACAACTCATCAACCTTGACATATTGATCCAGGTTTTGGATCAAGTCATATGTTGCTCCCTCAAATTCTTGAGAAAGATAATATTGTTGTAAGAAATCACCAAGCAGAGGAAAATCTTCCCTAACATAAGTGGGAAGTTGACTCGCAATGATATCCTGAATCTTTACTCTATCTGCTGCCATTTCTTACTTGAATGGTTTTTATTATTTACTATGGTTTTTAATAGGTCGTTGTGGAAATTTGAACTCCCCCAGAAACCGATAATGTCGCTGTGGTACCAGTTGTGGTGGTTCCAGTCGTAGTGGTTGTTGTCTCAACTTGAATTGGACCTCTTACCAGACTTCCATTGCTATAACTAGAAGAAACAATGTAATTACTTCCAGAAACATCATCCCCAGAATCGATCCCATCAATAATTGTGTTGATGGTTACATTGGAGGTATCAAGTTGAAGATAAAGATCCTGAAGACCGATCACATCATTAGAGTAAGGTGTCGCTGAGATCTCAATCACAGGTTGTCCTTTATTGACAACTGTGGAAAGAATCTTGATTGGGTTGAGTTTGATCTCACCTTTGATGTAATCAATTGTTCCAATCCCACTCTTGAGAATAACAGGCTCAGTTGGAGACTTCAGTTTGAACAGGAAGATGGTTCCTGTTTTTTGATCCATGTTTGGATTATCACCAAAGTAAACGGTCTGACTGAAACCACTTACATTGAAACCAGAAGACTTGATGTTGTAACCGATGATCTTTCCATCAGCAACAGCAGAGTGACCGTGGTTCTTGATGTGGAATCTGTTACCATAACAAATCTCATACTCAGCGAACTGATTCAGTTGTGCTGCCATGTCTCTTCTCATATCAACAGTTGTGATGTTAGAGGTGATGGCCTCATGACTGTTGTCAATCACATTCTGATACTTGGAGTACTTGAATCTCGCACCAAACTTATTCAGTTGTGACGAGTTAGCATAGTTGACAATGTTCTCTGAAACGATTGATTTCACAGCACTTCCAGAAGAAGCAAGATTGCTGTTATAGTAAACACGACTGTTCGACTCAAGATAAAGATACTTGAGGTCAATGATTTCAGTAACAATGCCAGCAACAGAATATTGTCTCAGTTGTCTCTGAAGATTCTGTTTGATATCACTGGCAAGATAAACACCATTGTAAGGTTTGATGCTGATAAACACCTTACCATAAGCAGGTGGATTAAGTTCTTCACCACCAAAAGCAGAAACTGATTCTGCTTCAGGATAAACCTGAGGAACAACCGCTTCATAATCAGCAGATGTTACCGCTCTGTTTTGTGAAGCGTAAATCTGTGGAGCATACTTTCTTACAGAGTCTGAACTCTCAATTGCTGTTCCACCCTGAGCAGCAGAGTTAGTTGCAAGGAGGGAAACACCACGAGTGACAACTCTTCCCTCATTGTCAATGAGACGACCAGCATAAGTGAATGCTGAGATACCATTTGCATCTGCACCGTTACAAGTGATGTAATTTGCAGTCACATAATTGGGTTCTTGTAATGCTGTACCAAATACACCATCACCAAAAAGAAGCTCATATCTCTCTCCAGGAGACTCCTGAAGGTAGTAGACAGTGCTTGTAGGGGTCACACCCACCAACGAGTTGAATTGTTGATATGTGCGACTTACAGTGGACTGCTCTGACTCACGAACTATAACTTTAAGTCTGGATGTGTCAATTCCACTATTGGTTAGATAGTATCTTTGATTTGGATTACGGGAACTCACTGACCAGTTTTGAGTTACATAAGTTCCCTCATAGATGTTGACATTATTGAAGAAAGCAATTCCAGTTGAATCAACAGGAACTGTGATGTCATCAACGATAGAAAAGATGTAAGAGTTATTATTGAACTTCTTATTACTCAAAGCAACGATACCAGCCTTGAGTGTCAGTGTAACTGCATCAGTCCCAGATGCATCTACAGAGAAAGAGATATTAGCCACAGCTGATTTTCTTGACTTAGGAACGTACCCAATGTTCCTAGCCAGAGAAACCACATTCTCCCTTAGAGTTGCGCTATCAAGAAACACCTCATTCGTCACCATGTTGGCGTTGTATGAAGTGATGTAAGTGTTATAAGCGAGAGCGTCTACGATTGTTGAGAGGTTCGATCCCTCAAAATCATAATCAGTAAAGTTTGAGTTCGCCTTCAAGTAGTCACGGATCGACTGCTTGATCTGATCAAAGTTTACGTTGCTAAAATTAACTAACGGCATTTTACCTGTTGGGTTCTAAGGCAAAGGTGAGTTGTTGTACAGGTACATCAATACCAACGATGTAATATGAAACAGTGACATGAAACTCATAGGAATCATAGTCTGCTGAAACATCAACCTTATTCAGACGAACACGAGGTTCATAAGCATTGATGGTATATTCAATTTCAGACTTGATTGATTCAGCAGTCAACTGATCAAAGTTCTCAAACAATAATGCTGAGACATTCGAACCTACATCAGGTTGGAAAGGTTTCTCTCCAGGAACCGTTAGCACCAGATTCTTGAGAGCACGAGCAATCGCGTTCTCATTCTTCAGAGCAATCAAATCATCATTCAGAGGATTAATCTGAAAAGATGCACTAATATCTTTAAAACCCTGACTGGTTCTTTGTGCAGGTTGAATTGGCACAGAAGTACTTACAACAATTCAACCTTATTTAGAAGGCTAAAACTCGGTTAGAGGAATAGGTTCTGTACCATATTCCCAATCATCATAGTCTTCTTCGTTACGAATCTTCTCGTGAAGTTCGTTCTGATGGAAGAAGTCGTGTTTCTTAGGAGTGTGCTTGTCGTTAGCAATCTCACGAAGCATCTTCTGATGCATGTGGTTGCCCTCGTTATCTAAAAAGTCGTGCATGGTGCTTCCTGATTTACAATGAAATCAGAACTTTTTAAGGGGTTCCTATCCCTTTAGTAATTTATGTCCTTGTAGAGATTTGTTTTCTCTTCCTCAGTCTGCCAATAGTAATCATCTGTGTCACCAAGTCTTCCCCACCTTACACCACACTCCACCTGATACTCAATGGTCGAAACCTTGAAGTCAGGAACCAATGGTTCTTCAGGAGTGATGGACAGGTCATACAGTCTCATTCTGTTGTTAGGATACAGAGCAAACTGTCCGTTGTCCAACTCAACACAGTTATGTGATTTGTGTTCCTGTGGAATCTCAGAGACACTGTAATCAATTACATCTGGGTTTGCATGGTAATTGTCAAGAGTGAACAGATACTGACCCTTGAGGAAACCATGATCACGAGAAAAGACTTCGGCATCCATTGAAGAGATGAATGCCTTATTCATACAAGTTACTCCATAATCCATACAGTTCCAGAACTGCAGGTTAGGAAGATCCAAGTCTGGATCTGGAGTCTCTGGAC
>Ga0222719_10002149_pt1 | contig 18284 bp, 4 predicted proteins | sample C33_34DmetaG_FD_165039 | JGI IMG/M metagenome (GOLD analysis project Ga0222719, IMG submission 165039) | Estuarine water microbial communities from San Francisco Bay, California, United States - C33_34D | ecosystem: Environmental > Aquatic > Marine > Unclassified | place: USA: California... | reverse complement strand
TGACCAGTCGGTTGTCCACTTGGTTGTCCAGTTGGTTGAGTAGATGGTTGTCCACTTGGTTGAGCAGAAGGTTTTCCACTTGGTTGTCCACTTGGTTGAGCAGAAGGTTTTCCACTTGGTTGTCCACTTGGTTGAGCAGAAGGTTGTCCACTTGGTTGAACAGAAGGTTGTCCACTTGGTTGACTAGTAGGTTGAGAAGATGGTTGTCCACTTGGTTGAGAAGATGGTTGTCCACTTGGTTGACCTGTCGGTTGAGAAGATGGGTGTTCACTTGGTTGAGCAGAAGGTTTTCCACTTGGTTGTCCACTTGGTTGAGTAGAAGGTTTTCCACTTGGTTGAGCAGAAGGTTTTCCACTTGGTTGTCCACTTGGTTGAGAAGATGGTTGTCCACTTGGTTGAGAAGTCGGTTGTCCACTAGGATGTGAAGAAGGTTGAGAAGTAGGTTGAGTTGTAGGTTGTCCAGAAGGTTGAGTTGTAGGTTGTCCAGAAGGTTGAGTTGTAGGTTGTCCAGAAGGTTGAGTTGTAGGTTGTCCAGAAGGTTGAATTGTAGGTTGTCCAGAAGGTTGACCAGTAGGTACTGGCATTAAATTTCTCCACCATCTCACTTTATTATCTGTAGCAGAGCTAGTGATTATATCAACATTACCATCATTATCTACATCGATAGGAAATATAGAAGAAACCCCCGTGATTGAACTAGAAATAATATGTTGTGTAAAACTTTCTGTTCCATCATTTTCCCACCAGGAAACAATATCCCCTGCACCAGTTATAATATCAATATCACCATCTCCATCAATATCAACCGGATATATTAAATCAGCGTCAGTTGAACTACTCGAAATAATATGTTGAGTAAAACTTTCAGAACCGTTATTTTCCCACCATGAAAAAGTATCATCTAATTTTGCAGCAGATAATACATCAATATCACCATCACCATCTATATCCATACCGAATACAGTAGTAGCTCCATCTGCATTTGTAGAAATAGTATGTTGAGTAAAACTTACAGAACCATTATTTTCCCACCATGAAAAAGTATCATCTTCATAAGCCGCAGATAATACATCAATGTCACCATCACCGTCAATATCGATAGCAAATATAGATAGTGGTTGATCAATTGAACTACTAATAGTATGTTTAGTGAAACTTTCAGACCCATTATTTTCATACCACGCAATAGTATCATCTCTTTTAGACGCGACTAATATATCAATATCACCATCGCCATCAATATCAATTGGAAACACAGATCGAGGTTGATCCGCCGCTGTTGTAATAATATGCTCAGTGAAACTTTGTGATCCATTATTTTCATACCAAGCAATAGTATCATCTCTATTAGATCCGGTAATTATATCAATATCGCCATCATCATCTAGATCAATAGCAAATACACAACGTAATGCATCTGGATTGGTACTAATAATATGTTGAGTAAAACCTTGTGATCCATTATTTTCATACCATGCAAGAGTATCGTCTTTATTTGATCCAACTACAATATCAATATCACCATCATTGTCAATATCAATTCCAAAAATAGAACGAGGGTCATCCCTATTATCTGTAATAAATTGTTCGGACTCAGTTGTAAAATAATTAGTAGAAGTTAAACTTCTAAAATTAAGTTGAGTATATACATAATTAAAGTGTAAAAATAAAATAGTAATGGCAGTTATAGTTTTGATCATAAATAATAATGAACTTTATTATTTATATACAAATTAATTGTGTTTATTTATCGTTAATAAAAACATTATGGTTTAATACAATATTATTATATGGAACTTCATGTTTAATACACCATTGTATCGATTTTTGAATATTTGTAGTCATTAATGTATTAATTTTATCCTGTTGTTGATGATTATCAATTAATATAATAGTATGGTGAATATTTTCAATCTGTTGTTGACCTAATATAGCATTATATTCTTCAACTTTATTAATAAAACAAATAGGTGTAGGAATACTTAAGAACCGGTGTATATATAATTTTGACATATCTATAGATAACATTTTAGTAAACGCGTTATTAATAAATGGAAAAAAATTATCACACGATCCAAATAAAAAGTTTTTACAAATAATATATCTTTCAGAATTTGCATATCTACTAGTATTAGGTTTCATAATGTATACATTTTCGTAAAAAGATGATAATATAGTTAAAACATCAATTGTATGTTGCATAAAACAATCAAAAATCTTTAATACAAACGATCCATTTTTGGCCTGCATTGTAACTGCATAACACATTTGAGCAAATAATAATTGAGATATAGATATTTCCTGCTTGTTAAAATCAATAGAAAAATCAAAACCACCATCAGCAGTAATAAAATCTCTAGATGAACCATATCTATCTCGACAATCATTTAAATTAGCAATAGATAGAATATTACCAGTTTTATCTTTTCCACTCTCAATAAATACATTCTTATTTTGATTTAAAAAAAACTGTGTCTTTTTCCATCCAGGAATATTATGATCGTTTTTATCATCAATTAACGTCATTCCAATATATGTATCTGCGATATTTTTACGTACATTCACTAATGCTTCAATAAACCCTCCAGGTCCTTCAGCCAAATGAAAAGACTTGATAGGTTTTTTGTCATTCACTAATTCAAAAGTATGTATAATTTCGATCATTTTATAATAAGAGCGAGATAATGGTCTATGTTTCGAAATATTTTTTTTTTTAGCAGAAATCGCACTATCAACATATTCATATGGATTTGTAATTTTTTTAAAATTATCCCATTCATGTTCGCGTTTATCTATTTTTTCTTTTATTTCATATAGATAATAAGACAAAGAATTAGATACAACTGGTGTAGGTATCTCTTCATTAGAAATAATATCAATATATTTATGTATTATGAATGGTGACTTAGGTAATACATAATGAGAAGACATGTTTATGATAATATAATTAGTATTAACTATTTATATTGTTTTTATCCCATACGAGATTTAATGATCTCGTCTTCCAACAATTTTTAGACGAGGTTTACTAACAGCAGTTGTCATAATATCGTTATCATTAGTAGGTTCTTCAAATTGTTTTAATATAACCTTTTTCTTTGTCTTTTTAATAGTTATTTTTTGTACAGGTTTGTCCTCAATAATACTATCGGGTGAATTATTATCAGTATCAATAGTGGTCTTAGATTGTACATTCATAATTTCATTTAGTTTTGCAACATCAACATTTCTAACCTTCTTAAACATGAAGTATCGATTTAAAAACGAAATTTGTTTTTCTTCAGGAGTCATATTTAAACTATTTTTATATTCAGTATTGATGTTATATTTCATATTGACATCATTTTCTATATGTGAATATAGTTCACCGAACAATCCAGTACTATTCGGCATACCATTTTGAATGGCTTCTTCTTTAGTCATTAATACAAATCCATAATCCTCCATTAACTGTGTAAAGTATGTGAAATTTACCAAAAATTCACGAAAAGTATTGCCAATACTTTCCTGAAACACATTAATGGGGTAATTAATACTTAACTCATCATCTGGAAACCCTGTTTTATCATATTTTTTAGTAAGTTCGTATATTTTACGATCGTTTTTAAATATTGATATAGATTCATCCTTCTTTTTATTACTAAGTAAATCAAATACAGTGTGTCCATCGTAGCATGTGCCGATAAAGTATCCATTTAATTTGGTACATTGAGCAATATTAGATAGAAATTCATGTAATGTGGTAATATCTTCAAAGAAATAATGCAGAGCAAATTGACATGAACTAATATTGAACCCAGATTCAGCAATACCATAATTTTTATATACACCTTTACCTAATATTAATGCATCTTTTGGGCCACTACCAAATACAGCTTTAATAATTTGAATGTCCTTCTCAGTTTTAAACGATTTACCGTCTCTAATATTAAGTCCACTATTACCATGTATAAATAACGCATCTGGTATATTACGAATTTGTTTCTTTTTATTTAAATACCGAGAACATGCACCATTTTTAGGATGCTGTATATTGTTTTTAGCATAATCAATACCTAACACAAATTTTAACTGTGAATGTATCCACTTTGGTAAATCTCCACCTCTACCGACAGCATAATCTATAAGTGTATGACCTCTTTTCGATACAGCTTTTATTAATTTAGATTTAATTGAGTTATGAAAATCACGTAACGGTTTTGTATTAGTTTTTTCGGTAAAATCATTGTAATATATATCGTCAATATACTCAGGTATATTTTGTCCAGTGCTTATCATTTCAATCGTGATTGGATTATGAATAGATTGCCAATTACTATTAGCTACAGGATATGCATTTCCATAATTTTTTTTAATACCAGATAATAATTCAGCAGTTTTATCATAACGAACACGTAATGGAATCCATCTCCACCCTTCATCATTGTTTAATTCATATCGAAATTCGACAATTGTATCTTTATCAAAATATTCACCTTCTTCTGTTTTCATTAATAATTGAGAATTATTCTCAACCAACATAATGTTACATAAGTGTGCTGATTTAGAATATGGATTAGTTGGTTGAAATGGAACAGGTTTATATGTGGTATCTTTATCATTTTTGGTATATTCTGGAATTTCATCATCGAGTATCATTTGACATGGGTTAACAAATCCATGTTGTTTCTCACTATATCCACACTGTAATATTAAAGTTTTATATTGATTAATTTTCTGTGAACCATTTAAATTATGCCCATCCTGAAATATATGATTAATTTCATCCTTGTGCATTTTATTCTGTTTAACAGAAACTAAAAAGTCAATAGTATTAAATTCTGGGGGTTTCCATTTAAATGAATATTTCCAGGGTGTTTTACTCTTTGGTCCGGGTTGTCCACCTATTTCTGTTCCACCAACTGCAAATGCAGCGGGAGTAAAAATCAAACCATCTGTATTATATTCAAAAAGCCCGTCAGCCTTATCTGTTAATATTTTCGAACATCCATCAAATATACTAGTCTTATTACTTTCATAATAGAATGATTTACACTGAATGCGGAACTCACATGGAATACTAGCATGATTTGGTTTTACTTCTCCTTCCCATTTTTTATCTAGAATTGAAATGGGGTTTAACACATCAACAAATTTTTGTAATAATGGTAATCTATATTCTATACTATTTGCGGGTATATCATTAGCTACAAATGGTAGATTTCTAATAGGTTTTTCATGTATATAGTATACATCAAATGCTGCATATAAATTGATTATTTTCCCATTTTTATCAGTTTTTATATGTTCTCCATCCAATAAACTATCAAAAATAGTTTTTTCAGTAGTTTTAGTACCTGTAAACATGACATTCATATTAGTGTCTATCATATATATTTTACCGACGCCATTAATATATAGTAACATCCTATCACCATCTGCTTTATCAGTAACGGTATAGTTGTTTCGAATATTGGGAGATAAATTATCTTCTGTTTCAATTATATGTTCCATTTGCAACGTAAATGAACTAGGTCCAATAAATGAACTAGAAGTAATTTTTACAGGTTTTTTATCTGCTTCAGTAACTGTATTATCATCCTCATTAATAAGTTTCATATATGATTCTAATACACTAGTACATTCAGTATATGGAATGGGATATTTTGTACATTGTATTCCAGACAATACCATTCGAATACATTTTCTTATGGATACCATTAATTTATCAACAGTATTGAAATCGGTTCCAGTACCAACTCTATTATTATCAACTTCCAATTCAACTTCATAACTAGTAACACCATTGAATACATCTGCATCTTGTATAGTATATTGAGGGATCATTATATCGTTTGTTTTTGCTGATGTTTTTAATATGGTTAAATCAGCAAACACTGGTATATCTTTATGAACAAATCTAACACGGTTCATTGAACGAAATATTTTTAATGAATCATTCCATTTACTTAATATTTGTCGAATTAAATTATAAGTAGATTGTACTTGAAAATCTTCTTCTGTTTTAAAAGATACTCTCATATTAAGATCAGTTACATCTACCTTTTGTATCTTATTACCATTTTGGTCCCTTGCATCCAATTTTCGTGTAAATTTTAATTTATCAAATGTAGTTGATGGCATATCAATTAATCTCTGCAAACTATTTGTTCGACAATATTCCTGTATTAAATCTAATCCACAAATTTCAGCACGTACATTTGATATTTGTTTATATCCAGTCTCTGGATCAGTATATTGATTATTTATACGTAACATATTTATTCCATCTGTATTTTCTGGAACAAATCCATACGCATATAATTGTTTCACCACATTATCATAATCAATCTTTGATATTGGCTTAGCTACCTTAGGATTTGTACCAAACTTAACCTCTAATTCGCTAATCTTATTATCCGTACGTAAAAGGGGATTACTGTCTAAATACTGTTCAACAATATTTTCAAATCCAGCCTTTTGTTCCTTCTGTGATTTTGGAATAGGACGCGGACGATTATGATTATGATTTTTATGCATGGTTTCCCTAGACATGATATTATATATATATATAAGAATATTATTTCTAATCAATTTTATAATAGTTATTTACATTACTTAACGGATACTTATGTAATTATATGTACATAAGTATATTTGTTATAAACCTAGATGCTGATAATATTAACATATTCTGTTATTAATTTATATAAATCTGCCTTTTTATAATTTTGGTTATGATTATATAAGCCACATTTTTTTGCAATATCTATTAACGCTTCATTTTTATATGATCCTACCGATTTAAGAGGCTTTTCTGGATTATCAATCAATATTGTAGTATTATTAATATCTTCTAATTCGATATTACTTAATTCATTTAATGTAACACTGTACTTTTTATTATCTGTCTTTTTTAACAAGAATGTTTTACTGTCTTCATCTCCAGATAAAAATTCCATACGAATTTTTTTATCATGTTCTAATACAATTATATTGATATTACGATATACACATATTGCGGCTAGACAATCCTTTCCTGTACGTGTACAATTAGTCATTAGATCTGATAGAATACATTCTAATCCCGCTTTTGTTATTTTATGATTAGACTTTTTAATACATGTAGGTGATTTTTTAATATCCTGAAGTAACGATTGTTTCCATTCTAATTCTTTAACACTATGATTATGGCTTACGTTTAAATAATCGTCATACTCGTTTAATATAATATATATGCACCAAAATAGTGAATCATTTTGACGAGGATATATTAAATTATCAGTTTTTATTTCTGTTACCATTATAGGTGTCGTATTAGTATTAGATACAATATTATTATCATTAACCGATTTTTGAATATTTGATTTACTATTAATATTTTGCATGAAATTATGGGTTAGCATATATGGTTGTAAATTATGTAAAATATCTGCATTTGTAGTATAACTTTCTGGTCGAAATAACATATTATGTATCGATGTATCCATATTTAACATTCTATATTATATGTTATACTCTCAATGTCTTTATCTTCTTTACTATCATATAAAGCTGCTCGAAATTCAGTCTTCTGGTATTCAGTTGTAATTAATGTACTTTCCTGATCTATTGTATATTTTATATATTTTTGCAATTCTTCAATTACTTGTTTGTCTACATATGACAAATTAATAAATACACCACTTTTGTTCTCATTCAGTTTACATAAGTGTCTAGATAATATACGTAATACTTCTATTTGATGGTGATTATTCATTTTCTCAATAGTTGTTTTTAGATTTTCCAAATTATCAAGAGATTCCATTGTATATTTATTAATATTCGAATTGGGTTTATATAGATTTTATTTATTTATTAGAACATCACTAATTTAGGAGATTATCTGGTTATCTTTAATAAGAGTAACTATTATAATAAATACTTTATATATTTTAATTATTTGCACGACATTGGGTAACAAATGTAATACATACGTTTGTTAGTTAATTCATTAACGTAATTGGTTATAGTATATTATTCCAAAAATATTATAATACCAATCTGTTACAACCTATCTTTTATTTTATATACATTGTAAATATGTACATTATATTCTACAAATTAGGTTTATTGTAGAATATAATCTCGATGATTTATATATATCTCCCAATGAGTTGGCTAGATACTGTAGACGCAAACAATTTAGAACAATCCTATTTCAACGGGTTTGTTGATGTAAGCGGTGGTGATATTATTAATCGCAACGGTAATATTATCGCTACTTCTGGGGATATACGGGCAGAATCTGGTAAACTATTTGTAGCAGGTGATGCATCTTTCAATGGAAACACTGTTGATATTTGTGGAAATTTATATGCACAATATCCAGATGATACAATTCCATTAACTGCTGTAATTACTTTATCAGCAGAAATATCTACATCACGGTCTAGTGAATTAGTTTTAACTAATGATTTAAGCACGGAAGCCTCAACAGCTCGTTCCACTGAGATTGTAATATCTACAGATTTAAGCACGGAAACATCAACAGCTCGTTCTGCAGAAACTGTATTATCTACTGATATTAGCATAGAGGCATCTACTGCTCGTTCCACCGAGGTTGTAATATCTACTGATTTAAGTACTGAAGCATCAACAGCTCGTTCCACTGAGGTTGTGTTATCCACTGATTTAAGCACCGAAGCATCAACCGCTCGTTCCATTGAGGTTGTGTTATCTACTGACATTAGCACAGAGGCATCTACTGCTCGTTCTGCAGAAACTGTATTATCTACTGATATTAGCACAGAGGCATCTACTGCTCGTTCCACCGAGGTTGTGTTATCAACTGATTTAAGTACAGAAGCATCAATCGCTCGTTCCACTGAGGTTGTGTTATCAACTGATTTAAGTACAGAAGCATCAACCGCTCGTTCCACTGAAACAGTGTTATCAACTGATTTAAGTACTGAAGCATCAACCGCTCGTTCCACTGAAGTTGTATTATCAACTGATTTAAGTACCGAAGCATCCACTGCTCGTTCATTTGAATTATTAAAAGCAGATTTAACTGGTGCTACTTTTACAGGTGATGTTACGATTGATACTAATTTATCAGTTGGTAATTTATTCGTTACAGGAACTACCACTACTATTAGTGTTGCTAATCTTGATATTAGTGATAATATTCTTTCATTGGCTGCCGGCACAACACAAAATTCATTAGCATCAGGTATTATTATTGATAGAGGTGCAAATCAGGATTTATTTATTGGTTGGGATGAAGCAGAAGATGTGTTTAAAATGGGTAAAACCTGGCAAAATTCCTCACTTTCTAGTGCAGGTGTTAATGTTGATAGTCAAATTGTAGTAGCAGATATTAGTGGTGTAGCTACTAATGCATCGAAAGATGCTAATAATAATGTAATTGATACATATTATGCCCAGGTTACTGATTTAAGTACAGAAACATCAACTGCTCGTTCAACTGAAGTTGTGTTATCTACTGATTTAAGTACGGAAGCATCAACTGCTCGTTCCACTGAAACTGTGTTATCTACTGATATTAGTACTGAGGCATCAACTGCTCGTTCTACAGAAACTGTGTTATCTACTGATATTAGCACTGAGGCATCCACAGCTCGTTCTGCTGAAACTGTGCTATCTACTGATATTAGCACGGAAGCATCCACAGCTCGTTCTGCTGAAACTGTGCTATCTACTGATATTAGCACGGAAGCATCAACTGCTCGTTCGGCAGAAACTGTGTTATCTACTGATTTAAGTACCGAAGCATCCACTGCTCGTTCCGCTGAGGTTGTGTTATCCACTGATTTAAGTACCGAAGCATCAACCGCTCGTTCCACCGAGGTTGTGTTATCAACTGATTTAAGTACAGAAGCATCAACCGCTCGTTCCACTGAGGTTGTGTTATCCACTGATTTAAGTACCGAAGCATCAACCGCTCGTTCCGCTGAAACAGTGTTATCTACTGATTTAAGTACTGAAGCATCGACTGCTCGTTCTGCAGAAACTGTGTTATCTACTGATATTAGCACTGAAGCATCAACCGCGCGTTCTGCAGAAACGGTTTTATCTACTACAATTAGTACTGATATTAGCACAGAAGCATCCACAGCTCGTTCCACAGAGGTTGTGTTATCAACTGATATTAGCACTGAAGCATCAACTGCTCGTTCTGCTGAAACTGTATTATCAACTGATTTAAGTACAGAAGCATCCACTGCTCGTTCTGCTGAAACTGTATTATCAACTGATTTAAGTACTGAAGCATCCACTGCTCGTTCAACAGAGGTTGTGTTATCAACTGATTTAAGTACTGAAGCATCCACTGCTCGTTCCGCTGAGGTTGTGTTATCTACTGATATTAGCACTGAAGCATCCACTGCTCGTTCTGCAGAAACTGTGTTGTCTACGGATATTAGCACAGAGGCATCAACCGCACGTTCTGCAGAAACGGTTTTATCTACTACAATTAGTACAGATATTAGCACAGAGGCATCCACCGCTCGTTCCACAGAGGTTGTGTTATCTACTGATATTAGCACTGAAGCATCAACTGCTCGTTCGGCTGAAACTGTATTATCAACTGATTTAAGTACCGAAGCATCTACGGCTCGTTCAACAGAGGTTGTGTTGTCTACTACAATTAGTACCGATATTAGCACTGAAGCATCAACTGCCCGTTCTGCAGAAACGGTGTTATCTACTGATTTAAGTACAGAGGCATCCACAGCTCGTTCTACAGAGGTTGTGTTATCTACTGATTTAAGTACAGAGGCATCAACAGCTCGTTCTACAGAGGTTGTGTTATCTACTGATATTAGCACTGAAGCATCAACTGCTCGTTCATTCGAATTATTAAAAGCCGATTTAACTGGTGCTACTTTTACAGGTGATGTTAATATTGATACTAATTTATCAGTTGGAAATTTATTTGTTACAGGGACTACCACTACAATTAGTGTAACTAATGTTGATATTAGTGATAATATTCTGTCTTTAGCTGCTGGTACAACACAAAATACATTAGCTGCTGGTATAATGATTGATAGAGGTATAAATCAGGCTTTATTTATGGGATGGGATGAATCGGAAGATGTTTTTAAAATGGGTAAAACGTGGCAGGATGCAAAATTAACAAGTGCAGGTGTTAGTACTACTAATGAAGTATTAGTAACAGATATTAGTGGTCTAGTAACTAACGCATCTAAAGATGCTAATAATAATGTAATTGATACATATTATGCTCAAGTTACTGATTTAAGCACAGAAATATCCACTGCTCGTTCTAGTGAAGTTGTATTATCTACTGATATTAGTACAGAAGCATCCACTGCTCGTTCAACAGAAACTGTATTATCTACTGATATTAGTACAGAAGCTTCCATTGCTCGTTCCACTGAGGTTGTATTATCTACTGATTTAAGTACCGAAGCATCAACCGCTCGTTCAACTGAGGTCGTGTTATCTACTGATTTAAGTACGGAAGCATCAACTGCTCGTTCCACTGAAACTGTGTTATCTACTGATATTAGCACGGAAGCATCAACTGCTCGTTCTACAGAAACTGTGTTATCTACTGATTTAAGTACTGAAGCATCCACTGCTCGTTCTGCTGAAACTGTGCTATCTACTGATATTAGCACGGAAGCATCCACAGCTCGTTCTGCTGAAACTGTGCTATCTACTGATATTAGCACGGAAGCATCCACAGCTCGTTCGGCAGAAACTGTGTTATCTACTGATTTAAGTACTGAAGCATCAACTGCTCGTTCCACTGAAGTTGTGTTATCTACTGATTTAAGTACTGAAGCATCAACTGCTCGTTCCACTGAAGTTGTGTTATCTACTGATTTAAGTACTGAAGCATCAACTGCTCGTTCCGCTGAAACTGTATTATCTACTGATTTAAGTACAGAAACATCCACTGCACGTTCCAATGAAACTGTGTTATCTACTGATTTAAGTACTGAAGCATCAACTGCTCGTTCCACTGAAACTGTGTTATCTACTGATTTAAGTACCGAAGCATCCACAGCACGTTCCACTGAAACAGTGTTATCAACTGATTTAAGTACCGAAGCATCCACAGCACGTTCCACTGAAACAGTATTATCAACTGATTTAAGTACAGAAACCTCAACTGCTCGTTCCACTGAGGTTGTGTTATCAACTGATATTAGCACTGAGGCATCCACTGCTCGTTCCACTGAGGTTGTGTTATCTACCGATTTAAGTACGGAAGCCTCAACTGCTCGTTCTACAGAGGTTGTGTTATCTACCGATTTAAGTACGGAAACCTCAACTGCTCGTTCTACAGAGGTTGTGTTATCCACTGATTTAAGTACAGAGGCATCAACAGCTCGTTCCAATGAGGTTGTGTTATCTACTGATTTAAGTACCGAAGCATCAACCGCTCGTTCCACTGAAGTTGTATTATCAACTGATTTAAGTACCGAAGCATCCACTGCTCGTTCATTTGAATTATTAAAAGCAGATTTAACCGGTGCTACTTTTACAGGTGATGTTACGGTTGATACTAATTTATCAGTTGGTAATTTATTCGTTACAGGAACTACCACTACTATTAGTGTTGCTAATCTGGATATTAGTGATAATATTCTTTCATTAGCTTCCGGTACAACACAAAATTCTTTAGCATCTGGTATTATTATTGATAGAGGTGCAAACCAGGATTTATTTATTGGTTGGGATGAAGCAGAAGATGTATTTAAAATGGGTAAAACCTGGCAAAATTCCACACTATCTAGCGCGGGTGTTACAGTTGATAGTCAAATATTAGTAGCAGATATTAGTGGTGTAGTCACAAATGCATCGAAAGATGCTAATAATAATGTAATTGATACATATTATGCCCAGGTTACTGATTTAAGTACAGAAACATCAACTGCTCGTTCAGCAGAGACATTGTTATCTACTGATTTAAGCACAGAAACATCAACTGCTCGTTCCGCAGAAACAGTATTATCTACTGACTTAAGTACTGAAGCATCCACTGCTCGTTCTACAGAGGTTGTGTTATCCACTGATTTAAGTACAGAGGCATCAACAGCTCGTTCTACAGAGGTTGTGTTATCTACTGATTTAAGTACTGAAGCATCCACTGCTCGTTCCACTGAAGTTGTGTTATCTACCGATTTAAGTACTGAAACATCCACTGCTCGTTCAGCAGAGACATTGTTATCTACCGATTTAAGTACTGAAACATCCACTGCTCGTTCAGCTGAGACATTGTTATCTACTGATTTAAGCACAGAAACATCCACAGCTCGTTCCGCAGAAACCGTGTTATCTACTGATATTAGCACAGAGGCATCTACTGCTCGTTCCACCGAGGTTGTGTTATCTACTGATTTAAGTACCGAAGCATCCACAGCACGTTCCACTGAAACAGTGTTATCAAGTGATTTAAGTACTGAAGCATCAACCGCTCGTTCCGCTGAAACAGTGTTATCTACCGACATTAGCACAGAGGCATCAACCGCTCGTTCTGCAGAAACTGTGTTATCTACTGATTTAAGTACAGAAGCATCAACTTCTCGTTCCACTGAGGTTGTGTTATCTACTGATTTAAGTACAGAAACATCTATCGCTCGTTCCACTGAGGTTGTGTTATCCACTGGTTTAAGTACCGAAGTCTCCATCGCTCGTTCTGCTGAATTAGTATTATCTAATGCATCAACCGATGCGTTAAGTACTGAAATAGTAACTGCTCGTTCAGCAGAGACATTGTTATCTACTGATTTAAGCACAGAAACATCCACAGCTCGTTCCGCAGAAACCGTGTTATCTACCGATTTAAGTACAGAAGTATCCACAGCTCGTTCCACTGAAGTTGTGTTATCTACTGATTTAAGTACCGAAGCATCCACAGCACGTTCCACTGAAACAGTGTTATCAATTGATTTAAGTACAGAAGTATCCACTGCCCGTTCCAGCGAAACTGTATTATCTACTGATATTAGCACTGAAGCATCCACCGCACGTTCCACTGAAACTGTGCTATCTACCGATATTAGCACTGAGACATCAACTGCACGTTCCACTGAGGTTGTGTTATCTACTGATTTAAGTACCGAAGCATCCACAGCACGTTCCACTGAGGTTGTGTTATCTACTGATTTAAGTACAGAAACATCCACTGCTCGTTCGTTTGAATTATTAAAGGCTGATTTAACTGGTGCTACTTTTACTGGTGATGTATCATTAAACAATAAATTATATGTTGATGGTACTGCGGTATTTGATAAAACTGTTACAATGAATGGTAATTTAATAATGGATGGTCATATTATTCCATCAACTGATCAAATTTATAATCTTGGTTCTGCCGGTAAAGCATGGAATAGTTTATATGTTAGTACAGATACCATTTACTTTAATGCAGATAATAGTCAACCAACTTCGCTATCTATTAGCAATAACTCAATTGAATTAGATCAAGATGGTACAAAATCAAATATAGTATCAATTATTAATGAAAAAATAGCAATAAACTCTGATATTAACAATACAACTGCTAATTTAGATTTAAGTGGTACTATGTATGTAAGTAATGATGTATCATTTAACCAAAAATTAGTGGTACATGGTGTAACAACATTGAAGGATAATGTTGATATTGATGGTACTCTAACTGTATCAAATCTTCAAACTGATTTTATTACAAATACTGTTACAAATAATTATGAATTTATTACAACTGAAGATATCTCATTAAATGGTAAATTACGTGTTAGTGGTGATGCATCTTTAAGTGGAACCGTTGATATTTGTGGTAACTTTTATGCACAATATCCAAATGATACAATACCTATTGCGGCAGTTACTGATTTACCAGAGCAATTATCAACAGAAGCATCTACTGCTCGTTCTGCGGAGGTTGTGTTATCTACTGACATCAGTACAGAAGCATCCACCGCTCGTTCCACTGAGGTTGTGTTATCTACTGATATTAGCACTGAGGCATCTACTGCTCGTTCCACTGAGGTTGTGTTATCTACTGATATTAGCACTGAGGCATCTACTGCTCGTTCCACAGAGGTTGTATTATCTACTGATATTAGCACCGAAACATCTACTGCTCGTTCTACTGAAGTTGTATTATCTACTGATTTAAGTACAGAATTAGTAACTGCTCGTGCTGCTGAATTAGTACTAACAAATGGATTAAGTACTGAATTAGTAACTGCTCGTGCTGCTGAAGCATTACTAACAAATAATTTAACTGCAGAAGCATCTACTGCTCGATCTGCTGAATTAATATTAACAAACAATTTAACAGCAGAAGCATCTACTTCTCGATCCACTGAGGTTGTATTATCTACTGATATTAGTACCGAAGCATCTACCGCTCGCGCCGCTGAATTAGTATTAACTAATGATATTAGTACAGAGGCATCTACTGCTCGTTCCACTGAGGTTGTATTATCTACTGGTATTAGCACTGAAGCATCCACTGCTCGTTCCGCTGAATTTGTTAATAAAACACTAATTAATACTACTTCTGCAGATTTAAGCACCGAAGCATCAACCGCTCGTTCCACTGAAACTGTATTATCTACTGATATTAGCACTGAAGCTTCCACCGCTCGTTCCACTGAGGTTGTGTTATCCACTGATTTAAGTACAGAAGCATCAACCGCTCGTTCCACTGAGGTTGTATTATCTACTGATTTAAGCACAGAGGCATCTACTGCTCGTTCTGCTGAATTATTAAAAGCTGATTTAACTGGTGCTACTTTTACTGGTGATGTTACAGTTGATACTAATTTATCGGTTGGTAATTTATTTGTTACAGGGACTACCACAACTATTAGTGTTTCTAATCTAGATATTAGCGATAATATTCTTTCATTGGCTTCAGGTACGACACAAAATGCATTAGCAGCTGGTATTATAATTGATAGAGGTGCAAATCAGGATTTATTCATTGGTTGGGATGAATCTGCCGACGTGTTTAAAATGGGTAAAACGTGGCAGGATTCTACACTTTCTAGCGCAGGTATTACTGTAACAAAAGAGACATTAGAGGCAAATCTAGATGGTTTAGCATCAAATGCAACCAAAGATGCTAATAATAATGTAATTAATACATATTATGCTCCTGTTTCTGATTTAAGTACAGAGACATCGACAGCTCGCTCCACCGAAGTTGTGTTATCTACTGATTTGTCAACTGAAACTTCTACTTCTCGCGCCGCTGAATTAGTATTAACTACTGGATTAGCAACAGAAGCAACAACTGCTCGTTCCGCTGAATTAGTATTGACTACTGGATTAGCAACAGAAGCATCAACTGCTCGTTCTGCTGAGACTGTGTTATCTACAGCTATTGACACGTTAGAATCTGGATCTGCTGGATTAACTACAGAAGCATCAATCGCTCGTTCTGCTGAGTTAGTATTAACAAATGGTTTAAGTACAGAAGCATCAATAGCTCGTTCTACCGAGATAGAATTAAGTGATTCTATTGTCGCATTAGAATCTGGATCTGAAGGATTAAGTACTGAAGCATCTATCGCTCGTTCTGCTGAGTTAGTATTAACAAATGGTTTAAGTACAGAGACATCCACCACTCGTTCTACTGAAGCTGTGTTATCTACTGATTTAAGTACTGAAGCATCCACAGCTCGTTCTGCAGAATTGGTATTAACCAATGAATTAAGTATTGAAGTATCAACTGCTCGTTCTGCCGAAGCTGTTCTTTTCAGTTCAACGACTGGAGGTATAAGTACTGAAATATCTATATCTAGATCAGTAGAGACTGATTTATCTGATTCAATTGAAACATTACAATCTGGATCTACTGGATTAAGTACTGAAACATCTATTGCTCGTTCTGCTGAATTAGTATTAACAAATGGTTTAAGTACTGAATTAGTTACTGCTCGATCCGCTGAATTAATATTAACAACCAATTTAACTGCAGAAGCATCTACTGCTCGATCTGCTGAATTAATATTAACAACCAATTTAACTGCAGAAGCATCTACTGCTCGATCTGCTGAATTAGTATTAACAACTGATTTAACTGCAGAAGCAACTACTGCTCGCGCTGCTGAAGCATTACTAACCAGCAATTTGACTGCAGAAGCAACTCTTGCTCGCACAAATGAATCCATACTAACTAGTGGTTTAAGTACAGAATTAGTAACTGCTCGTGCTGCTGAATTAGTATTAACTAATAGTTTAAGTACTGAATTAGTAACTGCTCGCTCCGCTGAATTAATATTAACAACCAATTTGACAACAGAAGCATCTACTGCTCGATCTGCTGAATTAATATTAACAAACAATTTAACAACAGAAGCATCTACTTCTCGATCCACTGAGGTTGTATTATCTACTGATATTAGTACCGAAGCAACTACCGCTCGTTCGTTTGAATTATTAAAAGCTGATTTAACTGGTGCTACTTTTACCGGAGATGTTAGTGTTGATACTAATTTATCAGTTGGTAATTTATTTGTTACTGGAACAACTACTACAATTAGTGTTGCTAATATTGATATTAGTGATAATATTCTTTCATTAGCTTCCGGTACAACACAAAATACATTAGCATCTGGTATTATGATTGATAGAGGTGCAAACCAGGATTTATTTATTGGTTGGGATGAATCGGAAGATGTTTTTAAAATGGGTAAAACCTGGCAAAATTCCACACTATCTAGTCCTGGTGTTACTGTTGATAGTCAAATATTAGTAGCAGATATTAGTGGTATAGTAACTAACGCATCGAAGGATGCTAATAATAATGTAATTGATACATATTATGCTTCTGTTACTGATTTAAGTACAGAGGCATCTACCGCTCGTTCCAGCGAGGTTGTGTTATCTACTGACATCAGCACAGAGACATCAACCGCTCGTTCCACAGAGGTTGTGTTATCTACTGATATCAGCACAGAAGCCTCCACTGCTCGTTCCGCTGAGGTTGTGTTATCTACTGATTTAAGTACCGAAGCATCTACCGCTCGTTCTACTGAGATTGTCTTATCTACTGATATTAGCACCGAGGCATCTAGTTCTCGTTCCACTGAAGTTGTGTTATCTACTGATATTAGCACCGAGGCATCTACTTCTCGTTCTACTGAAGTTGTGTTATCAACCGATATTAGCACTGAATCGTCCACCGCTCGTTCTACTGAAGTTGTGTTATCTACTGATTTAAGCACCGAAGCATCTACCGCTCGTTCTACCGAGGTTGTAATATCTACAGATTTAAGCACCGAAGCATCAACCGCTCGTTCCACTGAAACTGTATTATCTACTGA
>Ga0222719_10002148_pt1 | contig 18286 bp, 18 predicted proteins | sample C33_34DmetaG_FD_165039 | JGI IMG/M metagenome (GOLD analysis project Ga0222719, IMG submission 165039) | Estuarine water microbial communities from San Francisco Bay, California, United States - C33_34D | ecosystem: Environmental > Aquatic > Marine > Unclassified | place: USA: California... | reverse complement strand
ATTTTGCTGATCGTTTGGGTGCTAGTGCGTGGAATTCTCTGAGTGATGAGATTCTCAATGTGAGTAGTGCGACCATTAGTGCGACTTACAGTACCTTGGATGATGTGACAGAGGTCACGATTAGTGGGATTGTTGCGCCATCCGTAGGACTTGCTGCAGGAGAAGAGATTCAAGTTACCACAGATGTGGCAGGTGCAAATGGAGTTCAGTACATTACCAGAGTTCCTTCGACCACCTCCCTTCAGTATGTAGTTTCTGGGAATCAATCTGCAGTATCAGCTATTTCGTATTTGGATCGTTCTGGAGTAGGAGACAAGGCCAGTTCGTTGATCATGGCAACCCGCTATTTGGATCAATTGATCTTCCGTGGAGAACCTACGACAACCAATCAGGCCTTATCCTTCCCCAGAAGATTCCTCCCTGATCCTGATGCAGCATCCAGTTATGTTGCCTTGGAATTGAGATTGCGTTCTGATTATTATGACCAGGACACGATTCCAGACAGAGTTAAGTTTGCAACCTATGAGTTGGCCTTCCGTTTATTGAGTGATACTGAATTGTTGGGTGACCCAGGAGTTCGTGCGTATCAAAGTGTAGAGATAGATGGAGTCCTCAAGGTGGTATTCAACTCTAATACGCTCTCCCGACCATTGGATCGGAATGTGATGAACTACATAGGCCCACTATTGGAGACAGGAAGCGGAATTGGCGCAAAGTTGAGGAGATAGAATGCCATTCAATGATGATATGGTTCAACTGGTTCTCAAGGTATTCGACAATTCTTTGATCACTGGGATTACAGTAAGCATTGATGGTGTTTACAAGAACGTAACCACAGGGGCCTACAATCCTGCTACAGGCGCTTTAACCAGAACAACTACTGAAATACCAGTAAAGTTAATTAAGAAGAATGATGCAGGTTTGGTGAAGGCAGGAGACAATGCAATTAGTTCCTTGTTGGATTCAAGATCTTCTGGAGAAGGTTCGGACTACTTGGAGTTTTTGATTGCACCGATTAGCGGAGTGATTCCTTCGCAGGGAATTGATGATGAATTGGTTATTTCCAATAAGACTTACAAGGTGATGAGTGTACGCTCTAGAGATTTGGGGCCTAATCGACTTGTCTACGAAATCAAGGCAATTGGATAATGGCAGTCATTCGGAAGAGAGCCACTTCTGGAGGTGGCTTAAACGTAAACTTTCAAAAAGTAGCAGATGCAATCCGTAAGGATATGCAAGCGCATATGGCAGATGCAGTTCGGGAAGGGTTCCGTGAGATTGTTGCAGGGACTCCCAGAGATACTGGATATGCACAGAGTAACTGGAAGATTTTATTTGCAAATGTGAAAGTATCAGCATTACCTCCTAAGGACAAAAGTCAGCAATATCCTGGGGTGGATGAGGTAATGGCAAGAGAAGAGTTGAAGTTTCAATTTATTCGGAAGGATGGATTCAACACAGGGTTTCGTTTTAACAATGAGACTCCCTATATTTACGAACTGGAAAGGGGCCACGATCCAAAACGGGGATTTGTTCAAAGGGGCATGACAAGAATGAAGATTGAGTTGGAAAAGACCATGAAAAAACGAACAAAGGTAAAATAGGTGACGAATCAAGAAATGGAGATCATGAGCTATCTCAATACTAATTGGGATCTGTCTCCTGCAGATACGCCTCCGATTTCATGGGCAAATTCCAACGTAGTCATCAACTATGATGCGAATCAGGATTATCTGGTTCCAACAATTGTTACGCTGGCAACTCAAATTCTTGAGGTTCCTTCAAACTGCGGAGCAGTGAGAACGGATTATAGTTTTGGCCTAAACTTTCTCTTGGTAGAGAACACAGGCATGAGTGCAGCGAAAACTTATGTGGACAAGTTGAGGGACATCTTTCATAAGAAAGACATCACAACCTCTTCGTACACATATCACTTTTCTGCTTTGGAAGTGACACAGGGTTTCAGTTCAGGAGCACATTTTGAGCTTCCCGTGTCCGTGTTGTTTTTTACTTATTCTACCTAATAAGGAGAAGTCATGGCCTTACCGATTACGTTAAATCGCAGTCGATCTTCGATTGTCTTTCTGAATGCAGAGACTACTGCAGGAACGATTGCTTCAGTTCCAGATGCCAATACTCGTTTTGGTCTAACCACTCCTCCTGTAATTGGACAGGCTGGAAATTATACCGACACTTCAGAGATTGGCCCAGAACTCATTAGTGTGGACCGTGTACTCAACTACATGGATTATTCCACATTTGATTTTGAGTACTATGCAAAGCCTGGTGGTGTAACAGATACTGCAATTTCGATTACAGCGATCACAGGTTCTGGTTCAACCGTTACCATTGATACATCCTCCCCTCCTGCAGTTGGAGACACTGTTGTCATTTCAGGAAATGGAGATACGGATGCAGCATTGATCAATGGGCCACAATTGGTTACTGCGATTACTGCAGGTACAGATTTTAGCTTCACCACCTCTTCTGCGCTAAGTGGAACTCCTAGCAGTACTTCTGGGATGACTGTAGTTAGCAGATTGATTACCGAATCTGAAGAAGGAGACATCCTTTACAGAACACTAGGTGGTCGCAAGTACATGAGTACAGCGCACAATGGATATGTTCAGGGTGCTAGCAATACAACGAATGTGACAAGCTCCAATGCAAGTACAATTCAGTATTTCTTGGCAAACTCCATTAACACCTTCACAGTAACTTCTCGTCAGTTCACTGACAACTCTGTGCAGATGTACACAGCTTCAGGATCGCTTCCAACTTCTTGGAGTGTTTCTTTTGCAAAAGATGGCCCTGTTACTTATTCAAGTGGATTTCAAGCAAATCATGTCTATTATGCAGGGACTGCTGAGATTACCAACAACAGTGCAAACAACAGCATTTCTGATGGTTCAACAGTCACCTATACGGTTATTGGGCCAAAGAGACATCCAAGTGATGCTTCTGCAAATGCAGAGGACATTGCATGGTTCCAGACAGGTGCAAAAGGTGCTTATGTGGAAGTTGGTATTTATGATGCTTCTGCAGGGACAACTACAAAGTATGGACCTTTTGAAGTAACTGCCGTTAGTAGTGCAACGGTAACGCTTACCAATCGTTCTGGCGGTTCTCTAAGTGTTCCTGCTGATGGGACAGACCCAGGTGATACAAGTTTCTTGATTCCTTATACTCCAGAGCCTTGTCCAGATACAACAAGTTTGCTTGACCAGAAGAGTGTTCAGGTGTACATGACTGATCAATTAACTGGATCTGGGTTAGCTCCAGAGGGTACAGCAAATACTCAGTTATTCCATGCAGACAATGCTCTTGACGTAACGGCTGTTAGCTTTGATTTTGATCGAAGTGTAACAACTCCTGGTTTGACTGAAATGACAGGGGAAGAGTATCCTCCTGCAAGTTATGTCATCAATGAGCCGACCATTACAGGTTCGATTACCTTGCTGCTACGTCCAAAGGACTTCCAGTTGATGAACTCTATTCGTGCAGAGCCTCATCGTGCAATTGGAGTAGAAGTCGGAACAGTGGCAGGTAAGCGAATTCAGATTGCTGCACCTTCTTGTTTCTTGGAAGTTCCAACTCCAGGGGATGCAGATGGCGCAACTCAGATTGACATTCCTTTCACAGTAGTGCGAGGTGCTGAGTGCGAGGATGCAGACAAGTTTATGGTTCGTTATTTCTGATACGAATGGCCCCTTCGGGGGCCTATCTAAGGACTGCTATGGAATTCAATTATGAATTGAAAATCAACAATGCAGAAGCGTCACTGAAGATGTTTGCTCCTTCGATGTCTTCTATTCTGGATCAGTTTTCCTTAAATGGCCCAACGAGAGATGTTGAGTATTTAAAAAAGAAAGTGAACTGGCAGAGTCCTGTTTCTGAGATTGTTGATCGTTTGAATGAGATGCATTTTTGTCAGATTGTCTCTTCTTCCGAAAAAGAGGATCAGCCAAAGCAAAGTTTTACTGCTTCCTATGGGGCATCATGGGGTTCCAATTCTTCAAAGAAGAAGAAAAAGGACGAAGAACCTGTGGTGGAGGAAACAGAAGAGTCGGAGGACTAGGAAGCTTCCTCAAGGTGGCCCCAGCCTTGTGTCCTCCTCGGATTCAATTGGGGCATTCACACTAATCATTATGGGGTAAAACAATGGCATTTGTACCTAGCAAACTATCTGATTCTTTCCGCATTCAATGCCCAGGCGCAGAGATGGATCCTGAACTTCAGGATGTCTATTTCACAATGAAGCCTCTGACACGTCATGAGATTTCCGCTCTTTATGAGAAGAGAATCAAAAACAACAAGGGTGTCTCCAAATTCATGGAGGATCAGTGGGTAAAGACGTGTGTCAACTGGGAGAACGTTACGGATGACAAAGGGAAAGCAATTGATTGTACAGAAGAGACAAAGAGGGAGTGGTTCCGTAATGCGGCCCTGCAACCTTTGATTGAAGAGCTTCTTGCACAGTTGGAAACCAAGTCCCGTGAGCAGTTGGGGATTCAGGAAAAAAACTAGAAGAACTTCTTGAGTTCCAGACAGGAGGAGCAGAGTGGTTAGGTTCATCAGCAACACATGGAATTACAGAAGGATTGCCCTTCAAACCAGAATGGTGTTGTCAGAATGCTGATATTTGGGATTCAGAGGACGAAGGGCCTCCCTGCGATATCTGTCCCATGCAGAATTATGAACCGGATGAGTTCAATGCCTTCTGTTTGGAACGCTGGAAGTATCTAGACATTTTTGGAAGAGACCGTGCATTTTCAGAGATGCCCCTGAGAGAAGAAGCAATAGATGTTCATCTCAAGCGGTATCATGCAAATACACAGGATATTTACGAGACAGTCTGTAAGATAGAGTTGAAACTCTTCTCAGATCGTCAAGAGAAAGACAAAAAGAAAAAGGAGGCAGAAGAGCGTAAGAGAAAAGCAGAGTCCAAGTCCAAGACACCAGGGCCAAACAAGGCAATGGTTCCTCGCAGAACAGCAAATTTGAGATAGGTGAGAAATGGCATCATACACCGCTTTAATGAATATCCAAGTAGATAGTCAACAAGCGCAGTTGGGGATCAACAACCTCAATAAAAATCTCACCTATCTATCCCGATCCTCCCGTCTGACGAACAAGTCCTTGCTGCAGATGCAGCAGACCTTCCTCCGTATTGAAAACACCATTAACCAAGCGACAGGCAACACAGCATCCTTCAATGCGAAGATGCAACAAGCAATGAATGTCATCAAGAAGTTGCGTGGTGAGGTGAGTTCTCTTCGATCCCAGATAAATTCCTTGAACAATGCCACAGGAGGTGCTGGGACTTCTGCAACGAAAGCGACAACTGCATTTCAAAGACTTACAAAAACACTTCAACAAAATCAGTATTTTGCATCATTAGCAGTAAGTGCATTGGTTGGATTTGTAAATCAACGTTTGATTGGTGGAATTATTCGGATCACTGATGAATATACGTTGATGGAGAATAAGATTAAGACTGCAATTCCTTCTATAGATCGTTTGTCTGGCGCAATGGATTCTGTTTACCGGATAGCTCAAGAAACAAGACAGCCATTGGAAATTGTTGGGAATCTTTATTCAAGAATAGGTAGAAATTCAGAAGAATTGAGAAAAGATCTTACGGCATTGAATGATGTTGTTTCTACAGTATCCAAAGCATTTCAGATTGGTGGTGCAACCATAGAAGAATCCAGAAATGCAATGGTTCAGTTTTCTCAAGCCCTGGCTTCAGGAAGATTGCAAGGAGATGAACTTCGATCCATTCTGGAACTTGCACCAGTATTGGCAACAAGCATTTCAAAGTCTATTGGGATTACTACAGGTTCTCTGCGAAGACTTGCTTCAGAAGGTCTGATTACGACTGAGGTTTTGATCAAAGCGCTTTTAGAAGCAGGTAAGGATATTCGTGCAGAGTTTGCTAAATTTACTCCTACAGTAGATCAGTCTGCAGAGTCTGTTATTAACGCCTTTAAAAATATGATTGGATCTAATGAAAGATTCAAAATGGCGAATAAAGCTCTTGGAAATCAATTAAGGCAATTTTCTTTAGCTTTAGAACAACAAGGAGATATCGCTAATGCATTAGGGGATTTGTATCTTACTCTTGCAGAAAATGTCGATAAGTTGGCTGCTGCTTTTGTTGCTCTTGGGGCTGTTCTTGCTGGTGCTGGGATACTTGCTCTTCTTACATTTCTGACAACTCCTATTGGTGCAATATCTGGGGTCGTTGCTGCAGTAATATCGTTAGCTACTTATTTTGGCATGGCAGAGATGTCTGCTGAAAAAACTGCTCAACAAATGAAAAAGATCAAGGAGATGGCTGGCAAGGACTATGATTTTAGTTCAATGAGCGATAAGGATAGGGAGAAAGTTCAGCAAGACCTAATGAAAAATCAGGCTGTTTTACAAACATTGATATCAGAGCAGGAAAATGAAGTATCTAAATTAAACTTAGAAGTCGAAAATTATTATAAAAAATTGGAAGAAATTTATGCATCTGGGAAAGGTGTGAATGCGTTAGAGTTAGCACAAAATGAAGTGTCTATAGCTTTGGCTAAGAAAAACTTAGATGCAAAAACAAAAGAATTAGAAAAGTATAGAGATCGGTTTCAGGAGATTCAAAATGAACTAGTAAAGATTGAAGAAAATGCAGCCATGCAAGCAATGCTTGCACGATCAAGAGCAGTAGAAAGACAAAAAAGATCTTTAAAAGATCAGGCTACAGCAGAGCAAATGTCTTATTTATTGTCCTATGGTTCTGGGATGTCTGATAAGGGATTGAGTAACATTAAGTTTGCAAATCAAGCTGCACAAGATCTGCGTAAGACTATTTCAGACATTACAATGAAACTTACAGATCGTGCCTTTATGGGTTCTCTTTCTGTAGAAAAACTATTTGGTGGAACTGACCCTAATGCTGCTGTTGGTAAACTTGATGGGTTGATTCAGCAATTGGAATCTATTGATGGAAAAGATTCAAAAGGAGTTGTTGGATTCTTTAGAAATTTAATGGAAGGAGGAGGCCCAGAAGCAGAAAAAGCATTTTCTGAAATAGAATCAAAATTAGCTAAAGAACCATTTTTGGGAGAGCAATTAAAAGACAACATGGTTACAGTCTGGAAAGAGGCTTTAGCCAATTACAGGATTTATGCAGCAGAAAGGAAAGCAGAAGAAGATAGATTTGTAAATACTGAGTTGCGTAACATGAGGAACGAACTCCAGATAATGGATTGGGAGTATGCTACTGGTTACAATTTAATGTTATACGCATTAAATGAAGGCGTTGATGCTTACGAGTATCAAATGCAAAAAGCAGACAATCTTTTCCAGATAGAAAGAGCTAGATATATTCAAGAATTGGATATTAAAGATATCACTGAAGAGAATAAGAGAATTCTTCTAGAACAATTTGATGCAAAGAGAGAATACATAGCGGCAACTGTTCAGCAGCAAAGGCTTGAAGAGGGTATCAATCAAGTATTGTCAAATAGAGAAAAACTTAGGGAGGGCGAACAAGAGCCTGGAATTAGATCTAGAGTTGGAGGGGTTTCAGATTTTGGAGGAGCCTCTTTATACAATGAAATTGGATCCACATTAAGAGATATCAATATTGAATATGAAAAAGCAGTTGAAAAGAACAAATCTCTCTATCATATGAATACACAGCTTTTGATAAATTTAAATGGGCAAGAGAAACTTCTTCGTGATCAGAACATTCAAAGAGAAATAGCTCTTAAGCTTGAAAACCTAGAATTGGAAGCAGCAAGACAAGCTCAGTCTAATATTCTCTTAGCAGAACAAATTGATTTAGAAGAGTCTGGATTAAGTAGTGCTGAAGTTAGAGTGGGACTTATTCAGAAAGAGACAGAGTTACAGTTCTCCGCATTGGATGCAATGGTAGAAGCTGGGAATCTAGAGTCAGAAAGAGCAGACCAATTAAAAAGAGGACTTGGGAATTTAATGCTTCAGAGAATTGAAGCAGAAAAAATGAACAATATTAGAGAAGCTCTTTTAGCAACAAAAAATGAACGAGCAATAGGGAATGCTGTTATTGATGGAATCAGCGAATTGATTAGTGGCGATTTTTACAAGTCTATTTGGAATAGCCTTTCTTCTGGTGCAACAAATCTTGTTCAATCTATTGAGAATATCAATTGGGAGACATTTGGAGAAGATTTTGCTAATAAAATCAAAAATATAGATTGGAAGGGAATCGCTTTAGATTTTGGTGAACTTTTCAAAAGTGCTAGTGGATTACTTGAAGCAGCAGCTACTGTTGGGGGACAAAGTGGTCAAAGGGCATTAAATGTTGGTAAAGCAGCACAACAAGGATATATAGCAGGAAGTGCTTTTGGTGGGCCAGCAGGAGGATTGATTGGAGGAACAGTGACAGCATTAGGTGCAGCAATCATGTCTAATGAAAAGTTCCAGCAAGCCCTTTCTAGACTATTTGATGCGTTGTTTAAATTGATTGATCCATTCTTGGATCTCTTAGGGCCTGTGATAGATATTTTCACAGCACTTCTTGAAAACAATCCAATCATGACAGCAGTCAATGCATTGAAACCCTTATTGGAAGGATTGAGTAATGCGATTGGAGCGTTGGCTGCAGTAATTAAGAATTTGGATCTCAGTGGAGATAATATCTTTACAAATATCCCTGTCATTGGCCCAGCTATCAAGTATATGGCAGATGGGAGTATGGCAAAGGATTTTGAAAATGCTTTTGATAAAACATTTTTATCTGGGTTTGGAGGAAGAGGAGGGATTTTAGAAGTAAGAATTCCAGCCTTGGAAGACATTATGGGCAAATTCTATACAGATTTTGCTGCAAGTGGAGTAATGGCAGGGAAGAAGGATTTTAGAACAATTTACAATGAAACAACTAAGGCATTTGAAGGAGCAACCAAAACCTACACAGAAGAAGTCCCAGACACTTATATAAATTATCAGTACTTAACTGGAAATATTGTTCAAGGATTTAAGTGGGTTACAAAGCAAGTTGCATTGACTTGGAAAACTGTTGAAAGAACAGTCCCTTTAACTGCAGCAGAGATTGCTGCAAAAGCAGAGGAAGCAGTACGAAAGACTTTTGAGAAAATTCTTGAAGGAATTGATGAAGAAACAAAGAGTATAATTTCAGAAACTGAAAAGTTGAATCAAGAGAATAAATCTCCATTGGCAGCAGGTCTTGATACAATCAAGGGGGTTCGTGCAGTAATGGAGGAATTGGAGTATGGGTTGACTTTCCTTTCTTCAGAAAAAGCTGAAGAAGCGAGAACCCAAATGGAAGCATTTTCCAAGGCACAAGAAGAATATTTTGAAGCATTGATTGGAAGTGAGATTAGAAATGCAACAGAAGATTTAGAAGAGTCTATCCTTTCTTTTCAAAGAATGGCAACTGCTCCAATGGATCAGATTACTAGAGGTCTGGACTCATTTACCAATCAAGTTACAGAGTTTCAAAATGCAATTGATGCAGTATCTGATCCGGCAAAAAAGGCTGCACTTCAAGCAAATCTAGTGGCATTCAAGGCGGCTTTTGAAGCTGTCAGTGCAGCAACTACTGCTCAGATGTCTCAAGATATAGATCTCCGTGGATATGACCTTACCAAGGAGCAGGAACTCGCAATAAAGTATGAAAAAGAGATCATAGATGTTCGGGCCAGAGAAGACTTAACGGCACAGGACAAGGTAAAGATCATCAATAAGCTGATTGCAGCAAGAGAGCGTGAAGTAGCAGCAATGGAGCGGGAACAAGAGCTATTGAATCTTCAGGGAGCACAGAATGCATTGGCAGAAATTTTAAGTACTTTTGAGAAAACAGTTGAAGGGATCAATGACTTGATTCAATCCTTGTATGACCAGGTTCAGGACTTACTGTTTGGAGAGTTCAATCTTGACCCATACCTGCAGAAGTTTGAGTTGGCCTCAGATACCTATGGAACACTGTTGGAAGCAGCATTTGATCCTGATGCTACTGAAGATGATATCGAGAAACTTCAGCAATTTGTAAACACCTACCTTGGAACAGCAAGAGACTTGTACAAGTCGAGTTCTACCTTTCAGCAAATCTTTTCAAATGTCCTGAGTGACCTTTCTGTCCTTGGAGTCCAAGCAGGATTCAATATGCCTCAGGTTGCAACAGGAGCGGCTACCTCTGGTATTCAGGATTTTATTGATACGACAGAAGATTTAAGCGATACATTGGAAGAGCAGCTTACTGGACTTGTTAGTGATTTGGATGCACTAAGGGTCGCTTTTGCACAGCAAAAAATAGACTTTATTCAAGGGGAAATGGAGATTCCTTTGAAAATAACAAATGATATGATTGTTGTCGATTTGGGATCTGTTCAGCAGAAAGTTACTCTAACAAATGATAATTTCATTCCAGACACAACGAGACTAAACCTTGCAGAATCCTTTGAATCTATTGAGTTCAATCCGGATTTTGGAGATCTTACTGATGAAACTGGTTGGCAAAACTACGAAAAGACAGCAACCTTTAAAGCAAAGTTAATTGGGTGGGATCCTTTTGTTGGAAGGGCAGAATATTCCGCAACTGCAACTTTTAAAACAGATACAGAAGACAAACCAGAAATTTATGGTTGGAAATCCTATTCTCAAACAGCATCATTTTCAGCAATTTTATCTGGTTGGAATTATCACAATGGTGGGCCTTACACAGAGTCTGCAACATTTGAAGCATCTTTTGGGGCAACACAAGGAGGAACAGGATCTGCTACATCTGGAAGTGGTTGGCAAGAATATGTAAGATCGGCAATTTTTAGAGGTGTTCTTGAAGGATGGCCTACTGCAGTGATTGAGAGGTCTGCTACTTTCTCAGGGAGGTATGGTGTAAATGAAGGATGGCATTCCAATTATAGCGCAACAGCAAGTTTTTATGGGATATACGGATATAATGAAGGTTGGAGAACACATTATGCTTATGCTACTTTTGATCCTTCTCCTTTTACAAGCAGGGTTGAACAAGCAAGAAGCTCAATACAAACTTCAATTGACAATTTTAGTTTAAGTTCTTCAAATGTAGTGACTCAAATCAATCGTCTTGCTTCTGAAATAAATTCTGCAGTGAGTGGATTTTCAGTTGGCGTGTCAACTCCTATTGGTCAAGTAATGAGTGGTGGGAATACAAGTGCTTCATTAGGAAGTGGAACCTATTACAGCACTCTTTATAGTGGGAGAACTAAGTATTATTATACTTCAGAACTTCAAACATCTGCCTCTAGAGCAGATCAATATGCAGCTTTAGCAAAAAGATTAAAAGATGAACAATCTTTGACTGATAAATATGTAGTAACAACGAGCAGTGGCTATTGGAGTTATGTTTTTGATTTTCATGATGAGGAATCAGCAAGGATGTATTATGACAGTTATGTAAGAGGCGGATTTGAAACAAAAAAATACGGATTCCAGCAAGGTGGATTAGTCCCAGGCCCAATGGACACCATTCCAGCAATGCTTTCTCCAGGCGAATACATCATGAGTAAGGGGGCCGTAGATTCTCTTGGAATTGGTACACTAAACTCCTTGAATGCAGGAGACTTGTCTGCACTCCGACAAACAGGAGATCCTGAAGTACGAAGACTCTTGAGAGAATTGATTGTTGCAGTTCAGACTTCAGATACAGAAGTCAATGTCTACACAGACACAAAGGGAGAAACGAAAGCAGCAATCAATGAGTTCAGAACAGAACTGAGAGAGCGATCCCGCAGACAGGGTGAGAAGTATGTCAATGTAAGGTATGTATGAGCGATCTTTTAGCAGAGATCACGGTTAGAGGGGCAACCTATCGGGTGTCCAGACAAGGGATTGCTGGGCAATACTTTTATCAGCCTTTTGTTGTCAGAATGCCTACTCTTGAATTAGGTCAAGTAGAAGACAGCGGGAAGATTGGGGTAAAGTTTGGATACATTACACTAACAAATGAGCCTACAAATCCAGACCATCCGTTTGGAGTAATTCGGTACAATTCTCTTTTTACAGTCCAGCAATTATTTCCATGTGTATTGAGATGGGGTGAGGATGGTAGAGCACTTTTTGATGGGCAGATTTTTCTTCAGAATATTTCTGAAACAGAGATTACTTTTGCTTTGACAGACAAATCCTATGAGTTAGGAGCAAGGAAATTTTCCTTAACTGAGAGTTTTACATTTGTAGAAGGAATTCGTGTTTATCCTACTTCTGAAAACAGACCTCTTTTGATTATTTGTCCAAATCATCAATTTCAGACAGGACAAGTCGTTAGTTTTGAGAGAATGACAAATATTGGTGGAGATCTTGAGTATACAGAACCATCTTTTGATGTTTCAACACAAGCACAGGACTTAAATTCAGATAACTACTACATTATAGACTCAGTATTAACAGACACTCCTGCACAGACCAGTTTGGGTAATGCAACAAATCAACAGGCTTTTACCATTCAAAATAAAAGATTTATTCCAGTAACAAGATTACCAACAAATAGCCCATTTCCAGCAATTGTTGAGCAATTCCTGACATACTCTTCAGATGGATACAATCATAGAGTTGGATTTCCTCAAAGAGTCCCATTTGTTTGGGGAGCATTTCAGCATGAAACTCCTGTTTTAAAGAAAAGATCCAATGAAATTGCAAATCCTGGACTATTATTGAATGATCCAGACTATCCTATTGAAGTCCGTGAGGATGGAGTTTTGATTTATTCTACAAATCCTTCTTCTTCAGAATACTATGGAGCATCTTCTCTTGGAACAGGGACTTACACTCAAAGCACATTAACAATAACAATAACTATTGCAAACTCGCTATCTGTTGGACAGTCTGTAGATCTTACATTTACAACAGGAACCTCTGTAAGTGGGATTTATACAGTAACAACAGCTTCTTCTTCTTCATTTACAGTTACTGCAGGAACTAGCAAAACAACATCAGGTAGCGTTTCTGTGAACATAGGAATTCCTCCGAACGATTCAGTCATTACTTTAAATCGGAACACATTCCAAGGAACCACTTTGAGTATTTCTGGTAAGTCAAATAAGGCTGCAGCTATTTCAGGAAACACCAGTTCTACTCTTGAAGAGTTTTATCAGTATGTTGCTAACCAGTTCGGCTTTACCTTAGATATCAGTAAGATATGAGTGCAGTTTACAGCTTTGACACAGAACTAACCATAAACATAGAATCAAAATCTCCTATTATTATAGAAGATGGGATTACACTTCAAATTAGTAATGCAACACTAGTAGGCCAAGGGGAAGATATTACTCTTTTTACAGCTGATTTTACTTTTGCAGATTTTGTGGAAACTCCAATTAGTATTTATTCTCCTTAATTTAAAATGGCTACTCTTAGTACAAAAGACGAACAACTTTGGGATTTTGCAACAGACATTGCACAGGCTGCAAATTTTTTACTTCAGATTGATGAGTCTACAACTCCTTCAACCTTACGAGTAATTAACCGCATTCAACCGAAAACCTATACTCAAATTGTAAGAACTCCAGCTTTATTAAATCTGGTAATTACTCCAGCATTTCCAATAAAAACGATTTTTTCAGAGTATGAGTATAATATCCCTTATGAAGTTTCCGTAGTGTTGGCAAGCGAGACAAAGAAAGTTGAGGTTCAAAATTTACCCTATGGAGAAGAGCAGGAGTACAATGCTCTTTCAAAAGATGAAAAAAAGGTAGAGGAACACCTACGAAATATTTTGATCAGTGAGTCTGCATTTCAGGCGAACGCAATAGTTTTTGGAATTCAGGATACATGGAATATTGGAGACAGAATCTTGTGTGTGGATGAGCGTCAAATGGTACAGGCCAACATTATTATTTTTTCAATTGTATATGACTTTGATAGCGAAGAAACAACAATTACAGGGGCAACAGATGTTGAGTTTATTCGATACATCTCCTGAGAAAATCCTATGAAAATCATCTATCAGAATTCAATCAGTGGTACGCCAACAGTCAGTGGTGGAGTAGGAAGTCTCAGTGCGGACTATGCGATTGCAAAGGTTCTCAATGATGTGCAAAAACAACCGTTTATTCCAAACACTCATACTTCGGTAACCATTACGGTCACTCTCAAAACCACAGCCGCTGCCAATGAGATGAGCTTCTTCATGAGTTATCTGGCAGAAAGTGTGAGTGTTACCTTTACGGGATCAGGACAGGCCGCATCCACGTTTACCAATACCTATGACTTTACAAATCCTTATTTCTATCTGGATAAGACGATCTGGAATGACTCCATTTTCTTGGACATCCCTGCAAACACTACTGCCATTTCAATCACACTCTCCAATTCTACTGATGTAAAATCATCAATTGATACCTGGAGTTCCAATGGAACAGACAGTCGTGGCAAATTTCTGGAAAGTGGTACGGACACAATCCTCTATGAAAATTATGCACAGATCCGTCTAGGCGGACGAATTCAGGACAATGCAGACAATGCGTTCTATCAGATCAATCGGATCACAGGTATCGGTTCGGGCAATACTGACATTCAGGTAACCCCAGAGGGAAATTCCAATGCGGACTTTACCATCAGTAATATGTACTTGCCGATTTATGTGAATACAATCCGTGCAGGAAAGTCCTATGAGATCTTCAATCCCAGTGTTGGTGTGAATGTCGAGAGACAGTCTTTTGGAGTTGTCAAGGACAGGGATTCTGGTATAAACTACCGTCTAGGTGAAATCAGAAAAGTATACTCTGGCAGTGTCCAGATTCTGGAAGCAGAAAGAGAAACGATTACCAATATCATTGAAGGCCTAAGGAACCGTCCGGTAGCCATGAGAGTGTTGGATTATCAGGGAGAGACTGCCATTTTTGGAAGCTTCTTTGAGATCCCATCCTTTACCTACAGTGCCCAAGGTTCCAGAATTTACGACATGAGTCTTTCCTTTACTGAGATCGTGTAAGAACTATGAGTACCCTATTAGTTAATAAAATTCAGAATCTTACTGGGAATACACTTACTCTGAATGCGGCAAATGTAAATATTACAGGAGCCATTGCTACGTTTACAGGAGGAAGTGGTGTTCAGGTTGGGGTAACTGCAGCAAATGAGATTGACACAACAGGATCGTTAAATCTGATATTGGATTCTGCAGGAGGAACGGTTCAGGTTGATGATGATCTTTCGGTAACAGGTTCCATTGCCACAAGTGTCCTTCAGTTCGGAGTAACCGGATCCAATGAAATTGATACTGTCTCAGGGAATCTTACGATTGATTCCGCAGGAGGGACTGTCACCATTGACGATGATTTGACCGTATCAGGGAACCTGACTGTCAATGGGACAACAACCACAGTAAACTCCACAACCGTTACCATAGATGACCCGATTTTTACATTGGGTGGAGACACAGCACCCGCTTCAGATGATAACAAGGATCGTGGTATTGAATTTCGGTGGCACAATGGGAGTGCAGCAAAGGTAGGGTTTTTTGGGTTTGATGATTCTACAGGACACCTCACTTTCATACCAGATGCTACAAATTCTTCAGAAGTATTTTCTGGGACACAAGGAGCGATTGATGTCAATGAGTACTATATTGGTGGTACTTCGGTACTGAATTCCACGACTCTTGGTTCTGGAGTGACTACCTCCAGTTTGACAACAGTTGGAACGATTGGGACAGGAACCTGGCAAGGATCTACGATTGGAACCGCTTATGGCGGAACAGGACAGACCTCTTTGGGTGCAGTCGATGCTGGAGACTTAGGGAGTGGGTCTTCTTTAATAAATTATGTTTTGACTTCTGATGGGGCTGGTGGAGCAGCATGGGCATCTCCTGGTGGAGTTGCTGATGGAGACAAGGGGGATATCGTAGTAAGCAGTCTTGGAACAGTATGGACAATTGATAACGGTGTTGTCGGAGAAGATAAGATCACTTCTGCACTGTCTGGTGGAGGTAATGCTATCAATACTTATGTGCTGACTGCAGATGGTTCTGGGAATGTAAATTGGTCTCCAGGCGAAACACTGGCAATCTCATATGCAATTGCACTAGGATAAATAATGGCTTTTATTTCACAATCTTCTGGACTTACCGTATCTGCAAATACAGAAACGACTGTGTATGATGCTGCTGCAAACAATTCAAATGGTGGCGCTCCTGCAAATGGTGCAATTTTGATTGGATTGGTTGCTGCAAATATTGGTAGCTCTACTGCAAATGTCCAAATCTATATAAGAGCGTCTGCAGGAGTCGCAGGAACAGATGATATTTTTATTGTAAAGGACGCCCCTATTCCTGTAGGTAGTAGTTTGGACGCATTGCCTAATAAGGTAGTGTTGAAATTTACAGATAAAATTTACATGAAGACCTCTGTTGCAAACTCAATTCAAGTAACTGCTTCCCTACTGGAGAACTAATGGCAGGGTATATCGGAAGTAAACGATCCAGCAGTTTAGTTAGTTTTGATGATGGCACGATTGGCAGTGGTGTAACGTTTCCTGCTGGGCATATTGTGCAGTCAGTAATTCCAGCTACTATTGGAAATATTGATACTAGTGCGATCACAGCACAGAGTACACCAGAGGGGTTTGGTGATGTCATCAACCAGATTACAATAAATTCTGGGAATGGAGTTTTAATCTATTTACACGTTGGAGTGCAAATAAATGCTGGTGGCAATTGCTTTGGAGGAGTACAAATCTGCGAAGGCACAGTAAGCAGTGTTGGGACATCACTTGCGAGTGATGCACCGGGTTCAGGTGAAACAATTAACAGAGTTTTTTATACAAATGTATGGGCATATGATCCAACACCTTCAAGTACCTCACCTAGCTATGTTTTTGCCTTTTCTAAAGGTTCAGTTTCAACAGCAAGTCAACAAATTTATGTTAACAATTCAATTAATTTTTATTGCCATTTATATGAGGTACAACAATGAAATTGACTGAATTTGATATTAACCGTTGCCGTAATAGTTTAGTAAACCAAGGAATCACAAGTCCATCATTGAATGAAATAGGGTTTGAATTTCTAAGAGAACTTAGAAACGCAATGCTAGCACAATCCGATTGGATGGCAGTAAGCGATAGAACAATGACACAAGCACAAATCGACTACCGACAAGCCCTACGGGATCTACCAGCAACCGCAGACCCACAACTAGACGATCAAGGAAATCTAACCAACGTAACGTGGCCTACCTATGAGTAATGCACGAATATTAGCAAACACAATCAATTCCAGCAGTCAGATCGTTGTTCCGAGTGGAGGAGTTAATTTTGGAACAAGTACAGATGGCACTGGAACCGTTACTGGTGGGGTTTTGGATGACTACGAGGAGGGTACTTATGTTGTAAACATGTATGATGCAGCATCAGGTGGCATTGCATCGTCAACACAAGTGACTGGTCGATACACTAAAATTGGTCAGGTGGTCATTGCGTCTTTTGATGCCTTTAACGATGTTAGCACATCGGGCCTGACAGCAGGTAATGCTGTGAACTTTACGTTGCCTTTTGCGGCATCTAGCACAGGTCGATCAACTGGCACTGTTCAGTTGCATGGAGTCACCTTTCCGAATTCAACCACATATGTGGTCACATCTGTCACAGATAGCGGTTCTAGGGCGACATTAAACGTCTGTGGAAGCGGAATAGCAGATACCACCGTAAAAGTTCAAAATTTTGAAACATCAAATGATGTCGTAAATTGGACGCTATGCTACAGAACAGGCGCATAACACCCATGTTGGATCACAGGGTAGTCAGTCCAACCATCAACAGGAGATAAACAATGGCACTAACAAAACAAACCATCACAGATAAAATAGAAATTGTTGGTCAGTACAACCACATCCAAGTCCGAGAAGCAATCCAAGTGCTGGAAGACGGTAATGTTATTTCACAAAGTTATCACCGCTATGTTGTATCACCCACAGACGATTACTCTACTAGAGATGCTAAAGTTCAAGCAGTCTGTTCTGCTGTCTTTACAGATGAAGTTATTAACGCCTACACCGCACATCTAGCAGCACAAGAAACAGCATGAGTTACATCGGAACCCAACCCGTACCACAAAGCTTACAGTCTCGTCAGCAGTTTACCGGAGATGGCAGCACTACAGACTTCGCTACGATTGGTGGAGTAGAGCTTTATGAAGATGTTTTTCTAAATGGTGTTCGGCTTAGTCGGGTTGATAACGAATATTCTTTTGATGGTACAACTCTGACGATTACTCCTGCACCTGCGAATGGAGATACAGTCAGCATTATTTTGCGAAACGATCACTCAG
>Ga0222719_10002144_pt1 | contig 18308 bp, 16 predicted proteins | sample C33_34DmetaG_FD_165039 | JGI IMG/M metagenome (GOLD analysis project Ga0222719, IMG submission 165039) | Estuarine water microbial communities from San Francisco Bay, California, United States - C33_34D | ecosystem: Environmental > Aquatic > Marine > Unclassified | place: USA: California... | reverse complement strand
AAATAAGCCAAAATTTACCGTTTGTATATAATTTTTGAGGAAATTTTGAGCGCTTTTTTTAAAAGTTATCGATAAATATCTGGATATATTTTGAGATAACTATTGAAAAAATAAGCCAAAATTTACCGTTTGTATATAATTTTTGAGGAAATTTTGAGCGCTTTTTTTAAAAGTTATCGATAAATATCTGGATATATTTTGAGATAACTATTGAAAAAATAAGCCAAAATTTACCAAAAATTAGCTTAGAACATCGCGCATTGAGTAAAATCCTGCTTTCTTAGCCGTTCCCCAAATCGCTGCTCTAATCGCACCCTTAGCAAAAATATCTCTGTTTGAAGCTTTGTGGGTTAATTCTACCCTTTCACCCTGCCCTGCAAAAATCACACTGTGATCACCTACCACGTCACCACCACGAAGTACAGCAAAGCCAATTTCGTTTTTTTCTCTTGATAAATCTTTGCCAACTCTATGCATTCTAGCATTTTCTTCTAAATCAATGCCTCTACCTTTAGCAGCCGCTGCCCCCAAAGAAAGAGCAGTTCCTGACGGTGAATCAACTTTATTTTTGTGATGCATTTCAACAATTTCTATATCAAAATCATCATGCAAGGTTGATGCAACTTTTTCGACTAAATTAAACAATAAATTAACCCCAACCGACATATTTGATGACCAAATAATCACACAATTTTGCGCATATTTAGCAAATTGCTGTTTTTCATTTTCGTCAAAACCAGTAGTGCCACAAACCAAAATTTTATTATGCTCAGCGCATTTTTTAGCAATTTCTAAACTTAAGGCAGGTGTAGAAAAATCAATAATCGCGTCGCAAGATTTTGTAAAATTATCAATATTATCAGTGATTTCGATGTTATTTTTGCCAAATCCTAGAAATTCACCCAAATCATCACCGACAACATTACTACCAACCCTTGCCAAACCACCCCCTAATTCAGCAATTGGGTCTTGTAAAATAAGAGTAGCAATAGTTCGTGACATTTTACCTCTAATTGCTGTAACTCCGATTTTCATTTATTTAAACTGTTAAATTAATTAGATAGTGCAATACCCCACTTATCACTAAGATATTTTTCAATTTTTGAAACTTCGCCAGCACTCAAGCCCTTTTTAAAAATAATGAGCTCACCTATATAACCGATCATATTGACCCCCACTCTAAATGGTCCTGCAGCTTGGGAAGTTATTTTTCCAGGTTTGTTAATAGATTGGACAATAGTAGAGCCATTCAAATTAACATATGCATTATTACCCTTTTTATGAAAAGTCAAAATAACCTCTTTTTCTGCTATTTGTGAATTATAAGCTGATGTTGATATCCTTCCATTAGAGCAGCAAATGTTAGAAAAATCGAAGTATACAGATCTATCACGCCACCAAAGTGCATGAATCGAAAACCTTGTGTTTCCACCAGCTTCAGGATGCCATAAAACATTAAATGCAGCAGATCCCCCAATATATTTTTGCACTAGAAACATGGTTATTTCATCTTGGGAAAATATTTCATTTCCCTTGGTATTTAATCTTTGTAAATGTTGAGAACCGCTAGAATCATTAAAATATATAGATGGCAAACCATTTATACCAGAAACATCTAAAACAGGTTTATTGCCAGCATCTACTAAATTTATTTTTTGATTACTAGTCTTTATAGGTGTTACATCATTCCAATTTGATATTGAATCTCCATCGCTAAGATTAGCAAGATCAAGACTTGATGCAGAAGTTGCATCCAGCCAAACCGTTAAACCTTTAATAATATTTACTGGGGATTTTTTTGACTTATTTTGAGCGGCAACTAGATTAAATTTTCTAAGAAGCTTTGATCCTTGAGTAACTCCAGCCACTAAAAGACCGATTACTAAAATTACAATCGATAGCTCAACTAATGAGAAAGCCTTTTTTTTCATAAAATTTATTATACTTAAATTATTACAGAACTTTATTAAAATATAAAAAATAAAAAAGTAAGTGATTATTAGAAAAATGGTTATTAAAATACCGATTATATTTTTCACTAAGTTAAATCAACATGACATCTGAAGTTTCAAACAAGCTAGGCAACGACATCAAGCCAGTTTCGCTAGTTAGCGAAATGAAAAAATCTTATCTCGACTATGCGATGAGTGTAATCGTCTCAAGGGCTATTCCTGATGCTTGCGACGGTTTAAAACCAGTACATCGTCGCATTTTATTTGCCATGCATGAAGGCAATTACGATTACAACAAACCATTCAAAAAATCGGCAAGAATTGTTGGGGAAGTGATGGGTAAATTCCACCCCCATGGTGATGCAGCTATTTATGAATCTTTGGTGAGAATGGCGCAAGATTTTTCAATGCGCGTGCCATTAATTGACGGTCAAGGTAACTTTGGTTCAATTGATGATGATCCGCCAGCGGCGATGCGTTACACTGAGTCGCGCCTTGAAAAGATTTCGCACACTATTCTTGAAGATCTTGATAAAGATACGGTTGATTTCATGCCCAATTATGATGGCAATGAAAAAGAGCCAAGAGTTTTACCTGCTAGGTTTCCAAATTTGCTGGTTAACGGTTCGGGCGGTATTGCGGTTGGTATGGCAACTAACATTCCGCCACATAATCTTGGCGAAGTGATCGATGCTTGTATTGCTTATATTGATAATAATGAGATTACTATTGAAGAAGTTATAAATATTGTTCCAGGGCCTGATTTTCCAACTGGCGGTATTATTTTAGGACGCGCTGGTCATAATTCAGCCGCTCGAACTGGCCGTGGTTCAGTGGTAATGAGAGGTAAGCATTTAATTGAAAAAAAGGGCAATCGCTCATCGATTGTTATCACCGAAATTCCTTATCAAGTTAATAAAGCTAGATTAGTTGAAAAAATTGCCGATTTAGTTAAAGAGAAAAAAATCGAAGGCATTTCTGATCTAAGAGACGAATCAGACCGCGAAGGAATTCGCGTGGTGGTTGATCTTAAAAAAGATGCCATGGAAGAAGTAATTGTTAATCAACTTTATAGCTTCACCGAGTTACAATGCAATTTTAGCGTCAACATGTTGGCACTTAATTATGGCAAACCAGAATTATTGAATTTGCTAGATGTTATCAAGATTTTCTGTAATTTCCGTGAAAATGTTACTAATAGAAGAACTAATTTCTTACTTAATAAAGCTAGAGACAAGGCTCATATTTTGATTGGCCTGGCAGCCTCTGTTGCTAACATTGACGAGATTGTTGAATTAATCAAAACTTCAAAAGATGTTACCGAAGCTAAAGAAAGATTACTTGCGAAAGCTTGGTCAGCAAGCTTAGTCGAAGCTTTAATCAATTTAGTGCAAGATAAAGGCAATAAAGTTGAAGGTGGAAATTTTTATTTCACTGAAGTTCAAGCTAAAGCTATTCTTGATATGAGATTAGCTAAATTGACTGGCCTTGAAATGGAGAAAATCCATAATGAATTGAAAGAATTAGCTACTGAAATTGTTGGTTATTTAGAATTATTAGCTGATCGTGGTAAAATGCTTGATTTAGTTAAAAAAGAGATGATTGAGGTTAAAGAGCAATTTGCTACCCATCGTCGCTCAACAATTGAAGATTCTGAATTTGAAGTTGATATTGAAGATTTAATTCCAAAAGAAGATATGGCGGTAGTTGGCACTATGAACGGCTATATCAAAAGAGTTCCGCTTAATTCTTATCGCACACAAAGACGCGGCGGTAGAGGTAAAAGTGCCATGGATGTGCGAGATGAAGATGTTACTACCGATATTTTTGTTACCAATACTCACGCGCCAATCTTGTTCTTCTCAACCAAAGGTCAAGTTTATAAATTAAAAACCTACAAATTACCGCTTGGCACCCCGCAAGCAAGAGGTCGTGCCTTAGTGAATTTGCTACCTTTGGCACCGGATGAAAAGATTAGCACAATTTTAGCCTTACCAGAAGATGAAGAAAGCTGGAAGGATTTAAACATAATTTTTGCCACTTCAACTGGCAATATCAGAAGAAACTCGATGGATCAATTCAAAGATATCCGTTCATCTGGTAAAATTGCCATGAAATTAGACGGCGAAGAATCTTTGGTTGGCGTTAGATTGTGCAAGTCTGATGATGATATTATGCTTTCAACCAAAAATGGCAAATGTATTCGCTTCCAAGTTGAAAATTTACGAGTTTTCCAAAGTCGAAACTCAACTGGGGTTCGTGGTATAAAATTAGAAAAAGGCAATGAAGTTATTGCTATTTCAATTTTGGCTGGCACTGAAAAATTCAATCAAAATAAGGAGCAATATTTAAAAATTGCTACCAATGATAGAATTTCTCTTAAAAATGCGCTTGTTTATAATCAAAATTTAGCTGAAAATAAAGATCAGCAACTTGATTTAGTTAGCTCGCAACCAGTTGAAATTCCACAAATTAAAGATAGCGAATTATCGCAAGATCTAATTCAGCAAATGGCGTTAAAAGAAGAGTTTATTTTAACCATCACTGAAAATGGCTATGGTAAAAGAACTTCTGCCTATGAATATCGCTTAACAAATCGTGGCGGTGTTGGTATCACCAATATTATAACTTCTGCGCGAAATGGTAATGTTGTTGCCAGCTTCCCAGTTGAAGAAAATGATCAAGTTATGCTAATTACCGATCAAGGAACTTTAATTAGAACTGCGCTTGATTCAGTGAGAATTACTGGTCGTAACACACAAGGTGTAACTTTAATCAAAACTAAAGATGAGCATGTGGTTTCAGTGGCAAGAATTGCGCATACTGGGAATAAGGAAGTAGATGAAGCTGAGACTGGCGAAGAAGAACCTATTACTTTAGGTGAATAAAACTTTTACAAAATTGTCCTTTTTGGCTATTTTAGCCACATTAAAATTCACCTAAGTATAAATATAGGCTAAAATTTTAATGAGGCTAAAATTCCTCAAAAAATCCTAATTTTGTAAGCTTTATTAGATTTAATTGGTGAATAAAACTTTTACAAAATTGTCCTTAACAAAATATGAGTTACATTCTTGAAGGAAAAAAAGATAATTACGAAGTGGTAATTGGTTGCGAAATTCATGCGCAAGTTGCTTCTAAATCTAAATTATTTTCCAGAAGTGCCCCCGCCTTTGGAGCTTCACAAAATAGTCAAGTTTCTTTGATTGATGCTGGAATGCCAGGAATGTTACCAACCATAAATGAAGAATGTGTTAAGCAGGCGGTTAAAACTGGCCTTGGGATTAATGCTAAAATTAATTTGATTTCGGTTTTTGATCGCAAAAATTATTTCTACCCCGACCTGCCCCAAGGCTATCAAATTTCACAACTCTACCAGCCAATAATTGGTGAAGGTTTTGTTGAAATTAATTTAGAAGATAGAAGTAAGAAAAAAGTTAATATTGAAAGAATTCACCTTGAACAAGATGCTGGCAAGTCAATTCATGATCAAGATCCAAATCTTTCTTTTATTGATTTAAATCGTTGCGGGATTGCCCTGATGGAAATTGTTTCTAAGCCAGATTTAACTTCACCTTATGAAGCCTCAGAGTATGTAAAAACCATTCGCTCAATTGTGCGCGCCCTTGGAACTTGTGATGGCGATATGGAAAAAGGCAATCTGCGATGCGATGCCAATGTTTCAGTAAAAAAAGTTGGACAAAAAGAGCTAGGTACAAGATGCGAAATTAAAAACCTCAATTCAATGCGAAATATTGCTAGAGCTATTGAGTTTGAAGCAAATCGTCAAATCAAAATTATTGAAGATGGCGGCAAAATTGATCAAGAAACTCGTCTTTTTGATGCCTTAACTGGTGAAACCAGAACCATGCGTAGCAAAGAAGATGCTATGGATTATCGCTATTTTCCAGATCCCGATTTACCACCTTTGGTTTTATCTCAAGATTTTGTTGACAGCATCAAAAAAGATTTACCAGAACTGCCTGAAGCTAAAAAACAAAGATATATTAATGAATTAGGACTTAGCGAATATGATGCTGGGGTCATTACAGCTGATGGCGATTTAACAATCTTTTTTGAAGAATTAATCAAAAATCATCAAGCAAAATTAGCAGTTACTTGGCTCACTGTTGAACTTTTGGGACGACTTAATAAACTTAGTCAAAATCTTGACGAAAGTAAAGTTACCCCACAAAAATTAAGTGGCTTGCTAGATTTAATTAAAAGCGGTGAGATTTCTGGCAAAATTGCCAAAGATATTTTAGATGAAATGGTTGAAAATGGCCAAGATGCCGGTAAAATTGTTGAAGAAAAAGGTTTGAAGCAAGTTTCAAATGCTGATGAAATTGAAAGAATAATTACCCAAGTTCTAAAAAATAATCCAGACAAGGTTAATGAATATAAATCTGGAAAAGATAAATTATTTGGCTTTTTTGTTGGGCAAGTTATGAAAGAAACTGGAGGTAAAGCCAATCCACAAATTGTAAATGACTTACTCAAAAAATATCTACAATAATTTATGAATAGCCCTCTTATTTTTGCTTATGGCTTTGATAAAAAAGGTAGCGGCTTTGAGATAAAAGAAGAATCAATTTTTGATCAAATAAAATCGAACAAACTAATCTGGCTTCATCTTGATGTTGATCATGAAAAAACCAGTTCGTGGCTTAAAAAATATTTTCCTAATCTTGAAGAATTTGTGGTTGAAGCACTTTTGGCTGAAGAAACTCGCCCAAGAATGATGCAGATCAAAGATGATATTTTACTAATCATGCGCGGGGTTAATCTTAATGAAAATTCAACACCCGAAGATATGGTTTCAATTAGATTGTGGGTTAATAAAAACTATATTATTAGCACTCGTAAAAGAAAATTAAAGGCAATTTCTGATATTCAAGAGCAAATTAACCATAAAAAGTCGCCTAAAAATGCAGGTGATTTTGCAAATACGCTAATTACCAAATTATTTAAGAGGATAGAGCCAACTCTTTCAAATCTTGATGAAAGAATTGATGATATTGAAGAAAAAATAATTGATTTTGCCAATAGCAATATGCGTGAAGAAATAGCCAATATTCGCAAACAATCAATAATTTTTCGTCGCTATATGGCGCCACAAAGAGATGCTATTAGTCAACTATCCAGCGCAAATGTTAGTTGGCTTGACCAAAAGCAAAAACAACAAATTCAAGAATCACATAATCATATTGTTAGATATATAGAAGATCTTGACGCCATTCGTGAAAGATCACAAATAATCAAAGATGAATTATCAAATATTTTAGCGGATAAGCTAAATAAAAACATGTATTTTCTATCAATTATATCAGCAATTTTTTTACCTTTGGGCTTTTTAACTGGATTACTGGGTGTAAATTTGGCAGGAATTCCGGGTGCCAATTATAATTTAGCTTTTTGGTTATTCTCGGGCATTTTATTGCTAATTATTACCATTCAAATTTTTATCTTTAAAAAATTTAAGTGGTTTTAATTAATTGGCGCTCAAATTAAAGGTAAGAATATTGTACAAAAGCTACTATATTATTACTCATAGCATAAATTAGTAGATTTTTACTGCAATATTTTCCTTTTATTTTTTGTTAAAAAAATTCGTAATAACTCAAGTATTAAAGTAATTTTTTAAATAAACCTAAAAGAAAAATCTTCTTGCAAAAATCTACTAATTTATGCTCTGAGTAATAACTCAACATAAACAGGGCAATGATCCGAAGCTTTTTCTTGATCTCTAACACCTTGACTATCTATGTTTGCATTAATTATTAAATCGCCCGCCAAAGGAGAAGCTAAAAGATAATCAATTCTAAAACCTTTATTATATTGCCAAGCATTGCCGCGATAATCCCACCAAGAAAAAGTTTGTTGCCCTCCATTAAACTCTCGAAAAGAATCGAAATAGCCTAAATTTAGCAATTCGCGCATTTTCTTACGCTCTGAATCGTGAAATAAAATTTTGCCTTGAGAACTTTTAGCGTCAAAACAATCAATTTCATCAATTGCTACGTTAAAATCGCCACCAAAAATTTGTATTTCATCATATTTTAACAAATTTGCCAAATGCTCTTTAAGCTTTTCAAAAAAATTTATTTTATATTGAAATTTGGTACTTTCTTCAAGAGTTTGACAATCATTCAAATCTCCGCCACCATTTGGCACATAAATTGAAGCGACGCGAATAACTTTATCGTTAATTGAAATTAAAGCTTCAATATAGCGCGCTTGCTCATCTTCAGGAAAATTTGGCAAGCCCTTAACCACATCTTCGATTTTAAACTTAGACAAAATAGCCACTCCATTGTAGCTTTTTTGGCCCAAAATAGCTGAATTATATCCGGCATCTAATAATTGATCAAAAGGAAATTTTTCTTCTTGGCACTTCAATTCCTGTAATAACACAACATCAGGGCTGGAATTTTTTAGCCAAGCTAAAAGATTTGGTAGGCGAGCATTTATCGAATTGACATTAAAGCTAGCGATTTTGGTCATAAATCATGCATAAAATGAAAGCCACGAATATAAAAACCGTTTTCGTAATAAAGAGAATGCGATTTTTCATTTTTGATATATGAATCCAAAACTACTTTATCACATCCCAAATTTTTAGCTTCTGATTTAAGATATGAAATAATTTGCGAACCTATACCTTTGTTTCTTTGCTTTTTATCAACTACCAAATTGCAAAATTGTAAGTAGCGGCCACAGTAATACATGTATGAAACATAATAGCCACAAATTGCCACCATCACCTGATCATCATAGACTGCCAGCATTTTATAGTCACCTCTTTTTATCATTTCTGATGTGGCCTTTTCAAATTCTTGCTGAGTAATTTTAGGATAAAGCTGATTAAGAATCGGCAAGCATTTTATCATATCTCTAAGATTATCCAATTCTTTAAAAATAAGTGAAGTATTTTTTATCATTTTTCAACAAGTCCATAAGCCCAGTTAGTAACTGTTCCGGCTCCCATAAATAAAAGCATATCGCCCTTTTTGGTAATTGATTTTAAGATTCCAGGCAGATCTTTTTCATCGTCAAGCTTAATAACATTTTTTTGCCCAGTATCTTTAATACCCTCGATTAGCGAATCTTGATTAATGCCAACTATCCTATCCTGTCCAGCTGAATAAATTTTTGAAACCACCACATAATCAGCCAAAACAAATGAATTACAAAATTCGTTAAAACAATCTCTAACTCTAGTGTATTTGTGAGGTTGAAAAATACATATTAATTTACCCTTATCACCAAGCAAATTTCTGGCTGCTTCAATTGTTACTTTAATTTCTGTTGGATGATGTGCATAATCATCAATAACAGAAGCACCATGAAAATTGCCAACTTTAGTAAATCTTCTTTTTACACCGTTATAAGTTGCAAGACCTGATTTTATTTGACTTTCTTCAACTTTTAAAAAATCTGCAATTGCAATCGCCACCAATGAATTACTAACATTATGATTTCCATAAACTGGCATTTTAATATTTTCCAATTTACGACCATCTTTAAAAACCACATCAAAAATTGAACCATCATAGCTGGTAACAATATTATATGCTTTTATATCAGCTTCACCTTTAATTGAATATGAAATAAGTTGCGAATTATCATTTTTAAGATCTTCATAAATTTTTCTTACCTCTTCATTATCAATACATAAAGCACATAAACCATCTTGTGGGATTTGATTTATATATTTCAAGAAAAATGCTCGCTGTTTGGCAAAATCACCACCATAAATTTTGCAATCTAAATGCTCTGGCTCAATATTAGTAACTGCACCAATATAGCTAGGCAAATCAACAAAACTACCATCAGATTCGTCAGATTCAGCAACAATGTACTTACCATTACCGATTTTTGAATTACTGCCATAATAATGAATAACCCCGCCATTAACTACAGTTGGATCAAGTTTACCAGCTTCCAAAACCAAAGCAGTCATTGCTGTAGTGCTAGTTTTACCATGAGTACCAGCAATAGTGATTGACTTATAAGATGACATAATAACCGCTAATAGCTGAGCTCTAGTAATAATTTCAATATTTTTAACTTTAGCAGCAATGATTTCTGGATTATCATCTTTAATGATTGAGGTTTTAACCACCAAATCGACATCTTCATCTATATTTTCACCATAGTGACCCAAAATATATTCGACCCCAACCTCTTTTAATTTTGGCGTTAAGTAATTTTCATTTAAATCAGAGCCTTTAACTGCAATATTCCACTCTCTTAAAATAAAAGCCAAAGCACTCATGCCAATACCACCAATACCAACGAAGTGAACTTTTTTACAAGTCTTTAAAAAATTAAGATTCATTTATTTTTTTGATTAGTTTTACAAAATTCACTAATTTTACAAATATCACATTTTGGCTTTTTGGCGATGCAAACATAACGGCCGTGCAAAATTAACCAATGATGAGCATGACTCTGCCACTTTTTAGGCACTTTTTTTAATAATGCAATTTCAGTTTTTTCTGGCGTTTTTTCTTTTACAAATCCTATGCGATTAGATACTCGAAATACATGAGTATCAACCGCAATAGTTGGATAACCAAAAGCACAATTTAGCACCACATTTGCTGTTTTTTGCCCTACCCCCGCCAGACTTTTTAACGCTTCAAAATTTTGTGGCACTTGTGAATCATGTTTTTTGATTAATTGCTCAGATAGCTTGATAATATTTTTAGCTTTTGAGTTAAAAAGACCAATTGTTGAAATATATTTTTTAAGATTTTCTTCGCCTAAATTAAGCATTTTTTGAGGAGTATCAGCAACTTGAAATAACTCTTTGGTAGCCTTATTAACGCCAACATCAGTACTTTGTGCCGACAAAACAACTGCTACTAGAAGCGTAAAATTATTAGTAAATTTTAATTCAGTCTGCGGTATGGGATTTTCTTTATGCCAAATTTCAAAAATTTTATCAATTACTTGCTTGTTCACCTTAAAAATAAATCAACCCTCATTTTCAATTAAACTTTTAGCAGCATTTAAAGCTTCTTGACTAATATCTTCTCCAGATAACATTCGCGCTATTTCATGTTGTTTTTGCTGATAATTAAGTTGAGTAATTATAGTATTTACTTGTGAATCATTGGCAACTTTTGAAATTTGCAAATGCATATCTGATTTTGCAGCAATTTGTGGCTGATGCGTAACCACTAAAATTTGCCTATTTTGTGATAATTTTTTAAGTCTTTGCCCAACAGCATTAGCAACAGAACCACCAATACCAGTATCAATTTCATCAAAAATCATAGTTTGACTAAAATCATCAGAACTAATTGCTACTTTTAGAGCCAGCATAAAGCGCGATAGCTCACCCCCAGAAGCAATTTTTGCAATATTGTCAAAATCACGATGATTTATAGATGCACGAAAATCAACCCTATCAAAACCACTTGGCCTCAATTCAATTGAGTCATCATATACAACATTTACCAAGAATTTAACACTAGCCATTTTAAGAAATTGTAACTCACTTTCAACTTTTTCACTTAATATCTTAGCTGAAAACCTCCTAGAATCACTTAATTCTTGAGCACAAATTTTATAATCTTGCAACAAATTATTTCTTTGCTGCTCAAGACCTACTAAAGATGATTGATCGTAAGTAATTTTTTGAAGTTTGAGTTGCAAATCTTCAAAAATCTTAGGTAATTCATCACAAGAAACATTATGCTTTCTTGCAATTGAACGAATTAAAAACAATCTTTCTTCAATTTCTTCTAGATTATCAAATGTATTAGAAGTTTGAGATATTTGTTGATCAATATCACTTAATTTTTCATCAAGTTGCAAAATCTGTTTATCAATAAGATCATTTAAACCATCCATTTTTTCTTTAGATTCTGGCAAATATTGCTCAACAATATTTTGATTACGTAAGGCAAATCTTTGACCAGAAATCATTTGCGAATTAGCCTCAAGCAGATAAGACTTTAATTCATTTAAAAATTTTAAGATTTTTTCCTTAGCTGATAGCTGTTCTTTTTTAAGTTTTAGCTCTTCTTCTTCTCCAACTTTAACTTCCACCTTCAACAACTCATTAGTTACATGCTCAAGATAGTCTTGTTCTCTTTGCAAAAAATCTTGCTTTTGCTTAATTTCATTAATTTTACCATCAATATCTCTAAATTCTTGATAAATTTTGGCAATTTTTTGCAATTTTTCACCATTTTTTGCAAAGCCATCAAGAATTTGCAAATGACAAGCTGGATTTAGCAAGCCCCTTTGATCATTTTGACCATGAATTTCTACTAAAAACTCACCAATTTTAGCAAGCAGATTAACTCCTATTGCATTATCATTAATATAAGCTTTTGAAGTGGAATTTTCTTTGAGAGTGCGGCGAATTATTAAAGTTTTTTCATCGCCAAGCAATAGATCATTTTCTTTTAAAAATTGCCTGCAAGGCAAGTTATTTGAAATATCAAATTCGGCAACAACTTGCGCAAAATCTTTACTTTCTCCAATTAAACGAAAATTTGAGCGAAAGCCAATTGCCAAACCCAAGGCATCAAGCAAAATTGACTTACCAGAACCAGTTTCGCCACTTAAAATACAAAGACCAGTTGCAAAATTGATTTCAGCCTTTTTGATTAAAACAACATTATTAATTATTAGTGATTTAAGCATTTATGAATAAATTTAAGCTAGACAAAAAATTAGCTGATGACTGTTTTTTTATAGATAACCTTCAATTTTCTCAACTATTATTAATGAATGATAGTAATTACCCTTGGTTTATTTTAGTACCACAAAAAAATAATTTATCTGAATTTATTGATTTGAACTTTGAAGAACAAAAATTACTTTTAAAAGAAATTAATTTAATCAGTAAAATTTTAAAAGAAGATTTTGATATTGATAAGATAAACATTGCCAGCCTTGGTAACGTCGTAAAACAATTGCATGTTCACATAATTGGTCGTAAAAATAATGATATTTCGTTTCCAAGACCAGTCTGGGGAAGTGCTCAAGCAAAATCTTACACAAAAATAGAAGCGAATAAAATTATTGAACTCATCAAAACAAAATTAAATGAACAAAGAAATTCTCATTAAAAAATTGTTATATCGCTCAAACTATCGCGGTTGTAAAGAAACTGATTTTTTGATTGGCAATTTTGCTAAAGCCAAAATTAATCAATTTAAAGATTTGGCACTTTATGAAAATTTTCTAGCTGAAAAAGATGGTGAAATTTACGATTGGATTATGGATAAATATCAAGCACCAAAACAATATCAAGAATTAGTTAGACAAATTCAGGATTTTCACAAAATTTAGTAAAAAATTAATTAAACATATGAAAATTTTTACTAAATTGCTTCACAACACAAAAAAAATAGTGCGCATAATCCAAAAACCCTCGATCAGCAAAATTAATTTTATTTATGCATTTTCAATATTTGCAAAGAGAGTAATTTTATTCTATATATCAGATCAAGGTTCTTTTTTAGGAGAAGAGGGGAAGTTTTTTCATGGCAACAGCTCTGACTTTATGAATCAAGCCCATAAAGTTCCTATGTTAATGTGGATGTCAAATGCTTTATTGAAAGAAGATTTTTATCAAAAAAAATTTAACAATGCTAGTTTAAAAATTAATCAACCTATATCCCATGATAATTTATTTCACTCGATTTTAGATTGCTCTGGAATTGAATCAACCGTCATCAACCAAAACCTAACAATTTGTCAATAATGAGCAAATTTCTACTACCCATAATTTTTTTAATAACAACTCTACTATCAAGCAATGCTAAAGAGATAAGCAAAAAAGAAGAATATGTGGTTGTTTTACACGGCATTGCTAGATCAAGTGATAACATGAAAGAACTAGCTAGTTTTTTGGGTAAAAATGGTTATGAAGTTATCAATATAGATTATCCTTCAACTTCGCATAAAATCGAAGAATTAACCGACATCGTAAATTTAGAAATGTCAAAAAAAATAGTTGATCAAAAAAAGATTAACTTCGTAGGTTACTCAATGGGTGGATTAATCGTTAGGGCTTTAATTCATAAATTTAAATATAAAAATCTAGGAAGGGTTGTTCAGTTAGCACCTCCAAATCAAGGTAGCGAGGTAGCAGATTTTTTAAAAGATTTTTGGCCTTACAAAAAAATATATGGACCCGCAGGTCAACAACTAATAACCAATCAGAAAGATTTTGACAATATTTTTGGTATAGTTAATTATGAACTAGGAATCATTGCCGGCAATTCATCAATTGATCCAATTTCTTCATTTATTATCAAGGGAGATGATGATGGTAAGGTTGCAATTGAAAAAACAAAATTAGAAGGCATGAAAGATCATATTATTATCGATGCTTCTCATACCTTTTTTCCAACTAATAAAAAAGTTCAAAAACAAGCCCTGTTTTTCTTAAAAAATGGCAAATTTCAACATCAAACACCTTAACTTTAGGCGCCTTTAATAAAATCAAAAGATTCTATGCAAAACCAAACTCACCTCTTAGGCTCAAAAAATTTCATGTCACTTTTTATAACCCAATTTCTTGGCGCTTTTAATGATAATGTATTTAAGAATGCTTTTTTGATTTGGTTTACTTATGACATTGCCATCAAACTAAACATGGATGCACAATTGATGGTAACAATTGCCTCAGGATTATTTGTTTTACCATTTTTTATTTTTTCGGCATTAGCTGGTCAAATTGCCGATAAGTTTGAACAGGCTAAAATTACTAGAATTATAAAATTTGCAGAAATTATAATCATGTCTTTTTCTTTCATTGGCTTTTATTTTGAAAACATAAGCTTACTATTAACTTTAGTGTTTTTAATGGGAACTCAATCAACTTTTTTTGGGCCAATAAAATATAGCCTACTTCCCAAAATTCTTCAAAAAGATGAGTTAATTAGTGGCAATGCCTTAATTGAAGGCGCTACTTTTTTAGCAATTTTACTTGGCACAATTTCTGGCAGCATTTTAATAACCACAAAAAAAGGTATAGAATTTATAAGTCTAGCAGTTGTATTATTGGCTATTATTGGATATATTGCTAGTATTTTAATTCCAAAAACCAAAATTAATGATTCAAAACTAAGAATTAGCATTAATATTTTTTCACAAACTTGGCATATAATTAAATACGCAAAAACTGAAAAGACAGTTTGGTTTTCAATAATTGGCATATCTTGGTTTTGGTTTATCGGCCTGATTTTTTTATCACAATTTCCAATTTATGTTAAAAATATTATTAATGGTAGTGAATTTATCGTAACCTTATTTTTAGCAATTTTTTCCCTTGGTATTGGAGTTGGCTCAACAATGTGTAATAAATTACTGAAAGGAGAAATTAATGGTAGGTTAGTGCCATTTGGCGCAGCCGGGATTTCTTTTGGAATCTTAATTTTTTACCTTAGCAGTAAATTCTATCAAACCCCAGCAAATATTATAGGCTTCTTTGAATTTATCAGCAACATAAATGGCTTAATAATCTCTTTTAGTCTTGCAATAACTTCTATTTTTTCAGGAATATATATAGTACCTTTATATACAATGATGCAAGATAGATCACCTGTTAAATATTTATCTCGAATTATCGCCGCCAACAATATTTTAAACGCATTTTTTATGGTTTTAGCTAGCATTTTTATAATATTATTAGCAAAATTGGGTCTTTCTATTTTACAAATTTTTTTAATTATCGCAATATTAAATATTATTATCTTCGTTTTTATAAAAAAAATTGTAAAAGCTTTTAAGCCCTGTTAACAAAGGTTATTTATAACAAATTCTATTGTTAGATATATTTTAGGAAATTAAATCATATTAGACTTCTTGTATAGCCATAAAATTTTGAGGAATTTGGCAGTTATGCAAGAAGTCTATTCTTCATCTCTTTGGATATGAGTGATCTAAAAATTAGATTTGGTATCAAAATAACACCAACAAAAAACCTTAACTTTAATAACCAATGCTAAAGAACTTTCTTAAAATAATTTTAACTAAGCTTTATAAAATCGAAATTAGTGGCCTAGAAAATTACCAAAAAGCTGGAAAGCGTGTTTTAATTATTGCCAACCATTTATCTTTTTTGGATGCAGTTTTATTGGCGGTTTTTTTGCCTGACAAACCTTTATTTGCTATAAATACAATTATTGCAAAAAAGTGGTGGATTAAGCCATTCTTATCTTTAGCTCAAACTTTTGCACTTGATCCAACCAATCCTATGATTGTAAAAAAATTGATCAACGAAGTTAAACAAGATAAAAAATGCGTTATTTTTCCCGAAGGCAGAATTACAGTTACCGGCTCTTTAATGAAAATTTATGAGGGTCCAGGCATGATTGCCGATAAAAGTGATGCAACAATTTTACCGATTAGATTAGATGGCGCTCAATATACGCCATTTTCTCGCTTAAAAGGTCGAGTCAAAATTCGTTTTTTACCAAAAATCACCATCTCAATTCTACAACCACAAAAATTTGATATTGATCAAAATATAACCGGTCGCCTACGCCGCGCAGCAAACGCTGATAAGCTTTATGACATTATGACTGAGATGCTTTTTGCTAGCTCAGATTATAAAAAAACCTTATTTAGCTCATTACTTGATGCTAGTAAAGTTCATGGCTTAAATCATCAAATTATTGTCGATATCAATAAAAAGCCCCTAACTTATTTTCAGCTAATTGCGCGCAGTTTTATTTTAGGCAAAGCTTTGCAGCATCAAGTAAAAAATGATGAATATATTGGCTTGATGCTACCCAATATGAATTCAGCGATTATTAGTTTTTTTGCACTTCACGCTTTTAATCTAGTGCCAGCAATGCTTAACTTTTCAACTGGTGGCGCTAATTTTATTGCCGCTTGTCAAGTTGCTAAAATTAAAAATATTATTACATCCAAACAATTTGTTGAAAAAGCCAAATTAGAAAAGTTAATTGATTTAGCCTTAAATAATAAAATAAAAGTTATTTATCTCGAAGACACAGCACTAAAAATTAATATTTTCGACAAAATTTCTGGTTTTTTTAAGGCAGTTTTTCCTAGCAAATTCTACCAAGCAAATAATTATAGCGAACCTTGCGTTGTTTTATTTACTTCTGGCTCAGAAGGTGTTCCAAAAGGTGTGGTTTTAAGCCATAAAAATATTCAATCTAATCGTTTTCAGCTGGCATCACGCGTTGATTTCTCAAGTCGTGATACAGTTTTTAATGCTTTGCCAATTTTTCACTCATTTGGCTTAACTGGTGGCACTTTATTACCAATCCTTGCTGGGATCAAAACATTTTTTTATCCATCACCTTTGCATTACAGAATAGTTCCAGAATTAGTTTACGATACTAATTCGACAATTATGTTTGGCACCAACACTTTTCTTGCAAATTACGCTCGCTTTGCGCATCCATACGATTTTTATTCAATTCGCTATGTTTTTGCTGGCGCTGAAAAGCTTGACGAAGAAACCCGTAAAATTTGGTCAGAAAAATTTGGTGTAAGAATTTTTGAGGGATACGGAGCCACAGAAACATCTCCGGCACTTTCCACTAATACCCCAATGCATAACAAAGCTGGCACAGTCGGTCGCCTAGTGCCTGGTATTAAAACTGATTTGCAGAAAATTGATGGGATTGATGAAGGTAAAAAACTTTTAGTTAAAGGGCCAAATATCATGAAAGGCTATTTATTAGCTGATAATCCTGGAGTTATTAAAGAGCCAAAAGATGGGTGGTACGATACTGGGGATATTGTGGATATTGATGATAAAGGATATATAACCATTAAAGGTCGCGCTAAAAGATTTGCCAAAATTGCTGGCGAAATGATTTCTTTAACCGCCACCGAAATCAATCTTTCCAAGCTTGATCCAGCCTTTGCACATGCAGTTATAGCAATCCCAGATGCTAGAAAAGGTGAACAGCTAGTTTTAATCACTACCAACCAAAAACTAACTCGAAGCCATATTCTAAACTATTTTAAAGAAAATCAAATAAGCGAACTCTCTGTTCCCAAGGATATAATTTTTGTTGAAAAATTACCGCTACTTGGCACTGGTAAAATTGATTATGTTGCAGCTGGAAGTTTAGCTACAAAATTATTTAATTAAAATAATTGACTAATTGATGATTTTATTTACAATTATCCCATTTTTAAATGGGTCTTGATATAAGCACTATTAAAAATCTTCATAATATGAAAAAAACATTTTTTACAACCCTCTTTAGCTTGATATTAACCATAAATATAGCGCAAGCTTTTGATTTACAAAAAGCAGTTAATACTGTTGGTCAAGTAGCTAACAACCCAAAGAGTCCAGCTGCAAAATCAGTTAATAGCGCCATCAAAGATCCT
>Ga0222719_10002139_pt1 | contig 18364 bp, 25 predicted proteins | sample C33_34DmetaG_FD_165039 | JGI IMG/M metagenome (GOLD analysis project Ga0222719, IMG submission 165039) | Estuarine water microbial communities from San Francisco Bay, California, United States - C33_34D | ecosystem: Environmental > Aquatic > Marine > Unclassified | place: USA: California... | reverse complement strand
GCATTCCGATAAAATATCTTAAATATTTTAAAGAAGTAAGTAATAATAAAAATGCTATGAATATCAGATACCGATATAGAGGCACATCAAAGCCAGGTTATCGTAGAGATCCTAGTTACGTGCTAATGGGTTGGGCTGATACATTTGCGATTTACGAAAGATGAAAATAGATCAAACTTTAAAATGGGTGGCGACAGGATTTCTAATCATTGGCGCCGCCTTAAATTCACTTAACATCTATCCTTATGGACCTCTTATTAATCTTTTGGGTGGGTTTACTTGGTTGTCTGTCTCCATTATGTGGAGAGAGGCAGCCTTGATTACAACTAATGTTGTTTTATCTGGCGTAACAATTATCGGATTACTTTACACTTATCTTCATTAAACAGGCAGGCGTAGTTTAACGGTAAAACGTCTGTTTGTGGAACAGAAATCGGTGGTTCAACTCCACCCGCCTGTACCAATCTTACCAATTGTTTGTAGATTTAGTGACTTTGTGTGCTAACACTTTACCTTTATTGGCACCGTGTTTAACAATATAGCCAGATGTTCCATTTGCATTTATATCAACTTCTTTTCTAGCACCAAATAATACTTTTGTTTTTTCTAACAAAGTTTGTGCCTTATTTCTAGTTTTAAATAAATGGGCGAATCTATCTATCATACACCCTCCTTATAGTTAAGTTAGGTGCGTTCCTTCGGCAATTGCCTACTTCCGACTCATAAAGAGTTGAACGATATATTATTATTTATGTGAGATATGTGTTTCGAACAGGTCTGGATTGTAAATTTGGCGCCACTCACATTCTATAAATTCACACTCATAATCATACTCTTGGAAGTTACCTGCGTTATATTCTGGTTGTGTCATACGTTTTATTTAGTATGACACAACGCAACATTTAATTATTTGACAGGAGTAATTGCCTCTTGTGGATTGGCTAAAGGTATTAAACCTAAATCAGTTAAATAACCTCTAGGACCGATAGCCTTTTTATGTGTAAATGTTTTGACATATTCAGCAATACCAGGTATTACACCAATGTGTTGTTTCTTAACATAAAAGTATAATGGTCTACTAATTGGATAAGAACCATCTTGTATAGCTTCTAAAGATATTTTCTTACCTTCAATTGTATGAGCAATTGATTTATCTTTGTTACTTAAATAATAAGAGTATCCAAAGATACCAAACTTTTCATCTTCACTTTGTAATTTTTGAATTATCAAAGTATCATTTTCACCAACTTCTACAACAGCGCCATCTTCTCTTAATGTGTTACAGTCTTTTTTATTTGCCTCTTTAATTTCTTTTGGACAACCTTTTGACATCACTAAAGAGTTCCAAGCATCTCTTGTACCAGATGTTGGAGGAGGAACCATTATTGATATGTCGTAATTAGGTAAACTTGGGTCAATATCAGACCACTTTTTTGGAAGTGAACCTTTTGCTGACATAGCTTCCCATATTTGTTTTCTTGTAAAGTTATGTATAGGTTGATCTCCGTTTTGTACAAAAGCAATACCGTCTAAACCAACAATAACTTGATCTATTTCAGTCACACCATTTTTAAAACACATTTCTTTTTCTTTTGGTTTAATTGGTCGACTTGCGTTTGTTATATCAGGTGTATGTGTACCGATACCTTTACAAAAGATTTTCATCCCACCACCTGTACCAGTTGACTCTACAACTGGTGTTTTAAAACCGGTTTCGCCAAATCTTTCTGCTACAACTGTTGAAAATGGATATACGGTAGAACTACCTGTAATTGAAATTTGTTCTCTAGCATAACTAACTGTTGTCATCAAACTCATAATAAAAGCGATTAATAATAATCTCATCTTAAATCTCCTTGTTTGTTAAGACTTTAAGTATTTAACAAGGATTTTTTAGATGTAACAAAAGTTTAATATTATTGTATGATAAGATAGATACCGCTGTCTGTGGTTAATTTTTTAGAAGTAAAATAACAAAACTTCATATGGTCTTCAAACTTCTTTGGCTTCATTAAGAAACTGTACATATAAGACATTAAGTTAGAAAATCTATCTTGTGTTAACTTATTGCCTTTTTCAAATAATTTAATTGCCTGATTATAGTTTTCGATTGTATTTGATAAACGATTATACTTATTAAACATTTCCTTTAATTCTCTTTTAGCAATCGTGTAATCAGATGTTTGTACCGCACCTGATCGTAAATTATAATTATGTTTATCTTTAACTTCAGCAGTAAAAACTTTGGCGTCAACAGCACCTGTTTGAAATCCAGCACCAATAAAACGACCTTCTAATGAAACGTTTAGTGTTGTAGCACTTGCCTTAAATCCACAACGAATAGCAAAACCTGATTTTGTAATGACAATAAAGTTATTATAAGAATCTGATAAATCAACTCTATCAAATTTTAAATCTAAATCTAATTTCTGTTTCATTAAATTACTTGGATCAATAATAGAACTTTTAGCTCTTGGTTGTTCAACTTGTTTTAATGATACAGGTATAATATCTTTTTTATTAAAAGCGTCTGTTAATTTACTATTTAATTCAGAAGCAGATTTAGCTTCTATTAATGGTTTCATATTAAATTTCTTTTGTATCATCCAAACGTCAGCAGGATTCCAGTTATCACTTAACTTACCTGTTAATTTTCTAGCAACAGTATATAAATCTTTTGTTCGTGGTCCACCTTGCCTTTCATAATCATAACCTGTTTTACGTACATACTTTTTTAATTCAACTAATTGTTTATAAGCACTTTCATAATAGACAGTATCATAATTATCAACTGTGCCTCGTATTTGCTTATCTACTATTTTAATTAAATCATCTTCTTTTAATTTTCTATTATTTTCTATAGCAGCCTTAAACACTTCTAAAGAAAATGTTTCTTTAATTTCCGTAAGAAGATTTGTTTTAGATTTAGCATTGGTAGAAAAATGATTAAATAAACCATTAAGAGAAGTTTCAGAACCTTCTAATAATAATTTACGATTAGCTTTATCAATCAGCAATATGGATTTATTGCCTTTGGCAACTTCTAAGTATTTTTGTGGTTTAGGTGTTTTCTTTAAAGTAATTTTAAAAGCATCTTTACCAGGCATATAACCCATTTGACGAAACTTAGTCGCCATTACACCAGATAACTTGTCTTTTAAAACAATCTGGTGACCTTCGCCATATTTGGGGTTATCTACTACTGAAGCCATATCTCTCTCTTACAATATATTTATGGTAAAGTCAATACTAAATACCATTGACTTTTTGTGTATTTTATGTTATATTAGGAGTATTATGGAAAACTATATTAAATCATATGATAATATTATCAGTAAGGAACAATGTCAACAATTGATTGACAAGTTTGAGGCAAGTACCGATCAACAAGTCAGAACAGAATTAGACGGACACCGTTACTTTTCAGAAATCAATATCAATCAACACGAAGACTGGCAAGACTTAGTTAAAAATGTTTATAACGCATTACGACCTTGTGTTGACCGATATGTCTTTGATTGTAAAATAGATAGACAAAGACAGTGGCCAGAAAAGTTTGGATTTGAACAAATACGTTTTAAGAAATATAATGCTGATGGTAAAGATGAATTTAAAGAACACGTTGATGTTGGCGATTATAACTCTGCTCGTAGATTTTTAGTTTTCTTTTTATACTTAGATGATAACGAAGAAGGTTGGACTTCTTTTAGTGAATATGACATTAAAGTAAAACCTGAGCCAGGTCGTATCTTAATGTTTCCACCACTTTGGACTTACAAACATACGGCTCATAAACCAAAAGATAAACCCAAATATATAATAGGAAGTTACTTACATTACGTCTAATGAAAATTGCTGTTATCGGAACTGGAACTGTAGGAGTAATGACTGTTTGTCATTTACTTCATTATACACCTGATTTAGAAGTTGATTGTATTTTTAATCCAACTAAAAATATATTAGGTATTGGCGAAAGTTCCAATGTACATTTACCTGATTTACTTTACAAGGCTGCTGGTTTTAATACGGCATTACATAGCGATGAATTAGATGTTACTTTTAAATACGGTGTCAAATATGTCAATTGGAGAAAGAAAGATTTTTTTAGTCCAATTATTATACCTGATTATGCTTTACACTTTGATAACTTTAAATTAGCAGATGTTATTTTTAAACGTTTAAAGAAACAACATCAAAAAAGATTTAATACTATTGAAGGTGATGTTAAAGATATTATTCAAAATGATGTCTTAGCACAAGTCAAAGTTAATGATAAACTTTTAGAATATGACTTTGTTGTTGATTGCCGAGGCTATCCTGAAGACTATTCTGATTATGAAGTTGCTGATTTTTTACCACTCAATCATGCGATTGTACATGGCATTAATCAACCAGGCAATTGGAACTATACGTATCATCAAGCCACAAAAAACGGTTGGATGTTTGGCATACCTTTACAACAAAGACAAGGTTGGGGTTATTTGTTTAATGATAACATTACCGATGTCGAAGATGCTAAAAAAGATATGGCATCTATTTTTAATATCTCCGTCAATGAATTAAATTTACGAGAGTTTACATTTAAACCGTATCGAACTAAAAAGTTTATTGATGGTCGTATTTTAAGAAACGGTAATCGTGCTATTTTTTATGAACCAATTGAAGCCATTTCAGGTGTGTTTTATGATAATATTAATTCTGCCTTTTATCAATACATACACAAACTCAGTAGTGAAGACCAAGTGAACTATTATCTAACTAAATTAGCTCAACGTTATGAAAACTTTATTTGTTATGCCTATCATGGTGGCTCGATCTATGATACACCGTTTTGGAAAGACACCAAACAAAAAACATCACAACATTTACAAGACAACTATCTTTGGAAAGAAACCATTGAAAATGCTAAAAACAATTACGAATTTGAACTCGATAGAGATTTAACTACCTTTCCATTTAATCCACATAACTACAAACTACTTGACCAAGGGTTTGGTTATTCATATTTTTCACAATAGACTTGTCCAATTAACAAAAGTCTTTTTGCCTTTTTTGATTAAATAGTAGTGTGAAATTAAAAAGGAGAATACAATGTTTAACCTCACCACTAAGTCAATGGACTTCTTTCTTAATATCGGCAAGATGTTTAGTCATAATGCTGACCATATTGATCCTGGTCTCAAATCATACTGCCAGAGCGAATACGGCAAAGATTGGTATTGGGCGTACAATAGCTACAAAACCGATGGTCGTTTTCCAAACCCTCTTAAAAGAAGTTATTAACGATTTAAATAACGCCAGAAGTTAAGAACAGGATTATCACTTTCCTTGTTCTTTTCTTCTTTTGGTCTTTCTACATAAAAGATTATCACAAACACCAACAAAGAAACGACACTTCCCAGCAATAGGAGTAGAACTCCACTGATTACGTCCATAGAGATATTTAGAATTTAACAACTCTAAGAATCGCCCGATTTTTTCCTCTAAAGTAATAATATATGACTACTTTTTTGTTGACTTATTGCCAGCAATCGTTAGTATAGTAATTATGAAATCAATTAGAAAATACACAATAAACGACAAAAATAAGTATCACTGGCGAATCAACTACAAACGCCACGAATCAACAAAACTAGGTTATTCCATGGTTGGCAAAATTACACCCAAAGAAGCCGTTGGTTATCTTAATCGAATGAGAGATACCTACCAATTTTCTGACATCGCCTTAATGGCCTATGATAGAGAAATTGACTCTTATTTTATTTTAGCCGATTATGTCAAACTACCAGATTTAAGAGATTGGAGAGAAAACAATGTATAAACTTAATCAACAAACTATGATAATTGTATTACTACTTTTACTTGTATTAAAAGAATATGGAGTATTTTAATGAGTAAAGTATCACATCTAAAATCACAAAAAGGTAGAGAAATCAAAAACTACCTTACTAATGGCTCTAAAGCCACTGTATTAAAGACTATTAAAAAACAAGCTAATAAAGCAAGACGTTATTATACTAAACAATTTTTGAAAGAAGGTATACTATGATGAGTTATGACCAATGGATAGTAAAAGAATGGAAACAGTGGGCTTGTCATAGTGACCACTTTATTGACTTCTATGACTTTATGAGTAATAGTTTAAATAAGATGTTGTACCAGTGGTATGTAGCCAATAAGAAGATTGCTGGTGCTGGTACCTAAGCGGTTCCGTGAGCGTTCTACATACGTATATATACAATCCAGGATTTCTACAATAGAACAAAAGAAGAACATCTATGACAGATAAGGTAAAAACTCTATCTGTCATATACGAAGAGTCACATAAACACCCATACTTCGTACTTTTATATTATTTTTTAGTTGACAATTCACTATTTGTATGTTATTATATACGTATATTAACCATTAACAAGGACGTACAAATGACAAAATATAATCTTAACTTAGATATTGATAATAATGATTACTATTATCGAATCACTAAAAATGAAAAAAATCACTTAGTACAACAAAAATGTAATCGACCATTATCTTCAAAAGATGATGTACTGCGATTATCAACTATTGAAACGTATGATACAATCAATGATGTGTCGCCAGTAATTGTCAATGATTGTTTAGAAGAACTAAAAAAACAACAGTTACAAGAACAAGTGACAAAAGTCTTATCGACACTGACGCCGAGAGAAGAACGTGTGTTACGTATGCGATTTGGTATCGGTTTAAACACTGATTATACACTTGAAGAAGTCGGTCAAGTGTTTAGTGTCACCAGACATAGAATTAGACAAATTGAAGCTAAAGCTTTAAGAAAATTGAAACATCCAGATCGTAATAAGATGTTAAACTATGCTGCTTAGATAGAACAAAATTTAGAGGTTAAAGAACGGGAAAAGAGATCATATCTTTCAAAGGAGAGTGGTGGCTTCTTGTCTTAACGGACGTTGTTGGTTCAGTTATCTCTTATTCCCTCATTTTGACGTACTGACTGTTAAACCAACTTCCACCACAAAAAAATTTCCAGAAAAAAAATCCCCTATAAAGATACTACAACTTATGGCCAGATATATGACTAGGCCGTTCTCTATGACTTTTCTATTCGCCGTTGTATTAGGGAAAGATGTTATTACATTTATAGATTAGAGTTATCGCTGGCTTTTTAATAAACCCGTTTCTCTAAGGATTTAAGTCGATAGTAGAACCTCTATGTATCACAGCACCTACAGTATCACTGGTCTTTGTGCCTTCAACGGTTTCTAATACATTTCCTTGTACATCTACTCTCATATCGCCTTGTACTTTTAAATTGTAATTGCCACCACTGTTTACATTAACATTACCATCCACGGTGACCATATTAATATCGCCTTTATCTACTTGTATATTAACGTTGGCGTTGGCACCAATTTGTATAGTGTAATCATTGTTTTCGCCATTATCTTTGTTTATATAGATTTTATGACGGCCGTTGATAGTAATATCTGAGTCGCCTTCTATTAGTGTCTTATTTTCACCAGCGGTCAACGTATAATGGCTTCCTTTGATTATATCGACTTTGTTACCATTGGCATCTATTTCGTAACTGGTGCCTGTTCTATGACGTTCAAAGATACGTTCAGCGCCAGTGGTGTCGTCATATTCTCTTATATGGCCACTTTCACTTTCAAACACTTTGTTATACGGATACACGGCATTATAAGGTATTTCTGGCTGATTCCACGTATCGCCATCGTCTCCGTCTATAATGGTGCCATCGGCTGCCGTTACAGGATTAAAATCTGCGGTGGCCACCTCAGTAATACGTGTAGAACGTCTTAATGTTAATGATAAATGAGGATTGATTTCTGCGTCATCTTCTTTTAAATTTACAGCCAGCCTATTGGTGTCCACTTCGTCTTTGTACTTCGGATAGACGCCATTGGGATCAAAAAAGCCTTTTTCTACGTTGGCCAACTCTAATGGATAGCCAGGCACACTGCCTACAATCATAGGTTGTTGAGCCATATCGGCATCTCTAAAGTAACCAAACACCCACGTGCCTTCGACAAACGCCGACGGTGACTGTCCAAGTCCACTAATGCCTGCGGAGGTCACTGGCAATATCACCTGCGCCCAAGGTAAATCAGACGTTGGCAACTTTTCTTTATTGTCTGTATGAAAGCCAACGGCACGTACACGAACTCTTCCCAAATACTCAGGATCTATTCGATCTTCAACAACGCCGTAAAACCACACAAAGCCGTTGCGTCCCATAAAATTTTTATCAGTTGCCATCTTTTTTCTCCTTGTATGCCTTCTTTTAATACACTAGCAATACGTCATTTTCGATTATTTATCGCTGGCTTACGCAATTGCTCTTTAGAGGGTAGTCCATACTTTAAATACACATAGATGCCCTTAAAATACTGGTAAATCGACTTTATTCCATGCGCTAGCCTTACTTTAACCTTGTGTTTTCTCTCAGCCGTATCACACGTGCCACAACACTCAGGTGTCCCACAGTAGATATGAGCAATCTCTTGTGTGTTTATCTTATTTCTCACGGTGGCCTCTTCTTTCATAGTTTTTCTCTAATGCTAAGATATATTCTCTCATTTGCTCAGACATTTTATTAAATATCTCTTAATAATTAAAGAGCCAATGATTGCCAGTACAAATAGTAACGTTTCTAACATAATTCTCTAGTAGCGAGCGGGCTTACTCTTAGCATATTACTCTAATCCCTCTAAAATATCTGATTGTAGAAATTCTTTGTCTAAATTGTAGATGGTATCAACTTTTTTGGTTACTTGTTTTACTTCAACACTGTTATTACTACTTTCTATTGGATATTCATTTCGTACAGCGTCTTTCATACATTTTAAGGTCATTTCATGTCTATTGTCTGGTATAGAAATTGTATGTTTAATGGCCATAATTAAGTAACGACCAGACCACTGTGGATTAGATCGTTGTTGTACATTACTACCACTAACTGGTCGCATTAACGGTAAATCAAAGTTAATAATGTCACCGGCGTGAAGTAAAGTATTACCATAGACTTGTAGCGACAAGTTGACATTACGCATTTGCAAACGTTGACTCAGTGAGTTTTGTATTGTATCTTTTAATGGTGGAAACTCAAAGTCATTATGTATCTTTTGATTGTCACACAAAGTCATTAACTTGGCATTGGCTTGTTGACCAAAGTCTTTTTGTGTATCTTCAAACTTAGAAAGAGGTAATGTTGTTTTTGTTTTGGATTTAAAGCCATCTTCGTGTTCGGTGTGAAAATAGTCACCAAATGATTTCATATAGTCAAAATCATAGGTTTGTATTGTTTTATAAAAAGCATCATGCAATATTAAACGATTAGCATACATTCCTTCATTCATGTTATACAACACATTAGCAGGTCGTTCAAAGTCATACGCAATTACATTTTTTAAGTCATTGGCAACGTCTTTGACATCGCCAGGCGTATTCGCAATCTGATAATTATACTTAAATTTAGAAGGTCGTGCCACACTGCCACCAAGTGCTAATAAACTTTCTATACTTCGAAAGTGAAAACCATAAAAGGTTTCATAAAATAGATAACCTGAGTTGTTGTATAATCCAGCAATTGCTGATTGTGATAGAAAATTAATAGAAGAAAAAGGTTTTAAATTAGGTATGACAAACTTAGTGTTTGTCTTTGTTGGCTCAACAAATAACTTCTTTTGACTATTTAAATAGTCTTTTTCACGTAATATCTTTTCTACTGATTCCTCGATTGGTCCAGAAAATGCTTGACTGACACGATTAAAACTGTTATAGTAGGCTTCACTTGACGTAAAAAAGATTTTATAATATTGTGCCTGAGCATTGACTTCATCTTGTGCGATACCCTCAATCTTGTAGATATGTAAAGGAAAACCTTCTTCTCTTACAGCATTTAAACCAGGCATACCTGGCGTATTAAATTCTAATTCTAACTTTTCTAATCCTGTAATAGGTAAAACACTTCGTATATCTTGTGAATCGTAAACAACTATATTACCTGCTAATACATTTGAAAATATATCTTCCGTAATTTCAAGTGTGATAATAGACGGTTTAATGTCCATTTCATATAATATGCCTTCATCTTGGTTTTTACGATAAGATAAGATACTAGCAGTTTTTAAATTAAAATCACCTGCCTGTTCAATAAGATTTGGTTTATTTCTGTTTTCGACTGCCATTATTCATTATCTTCTAATCAATTTTTTAAATTCTCTTTCAAACGCTGACAAATAAGCAGGATCTAATATTTTAATCTGTCTTTTTTGATCTTGTAAACGTCTTTCATATTCATAATTAGACACTGATTCAGCATCAGGATCTGTGCTATTGACCTCAATTAAATGGTCGTAGTCTTCAGGACCACTGCCTGTTGTCGGGCCACTTGATTGTACTTTTTCATAATGATGAATTGCGCCAGGATTTGCGTACTTGTTATTTACATATTCTTCAAACTCTTGGTCTGATAAAGGCCAATCATAATATCTATCAGTTATATTATTAATGAGTAATATAACATAATAATATTCTGTTGTACCATATACTTTATATGACACTATTTCAGGTGTTTCATTATTTTGTACATCATATTTGTCTAGTAGTGAAAAGTTTTCTTTTATAGCATCTTTGATTTTAATTCTACGTAATATATCTGGTATAACTTTTACAACGCCATCACCTTTAATGTCGTATGTAATTTTAGGAAACCTTGAGAAATAATTACCTGCCATTTTAATATCCTGCTAAAATTTGTTTTTTTGTTAAGAATTGTGTTTCTTCAAATGTTAGACTCAATTGATAAGTAACTGGTGGCGCACCTTTAGGATCATTTAATCCCTCAAACGTACTAAATTGTTCACTAGGACCATATTCTACATCAACTGTTTTAAGAACACATTTAGATATTTTGTTTAAGTATTCATTTTCTCTATCAAGGTACGCATAATGTATTTCAAATTCTGATGGTACTCTAAAATATCTACCACCTGTTTCACTATTCATATCTAATTCAGGATGAGCATGATATTTAAATAAAAATATTATATCATCAACTTTTTTTACTTCTTCAGGTGATCTAGGCCAAAAGTTAAATGTATATGTAAAACTTCTAAAATTAGGTTTATTAAAAAATTGTTCTTCGTGTGGGTTGATAGCAATACCTACAGCTTTTGATGCTAATTTAACAGGATCACCCATTTCTAATCCTGCGGTTATTTCACCTACAAGTTTTTTACCATAATCTACAGCAGCACCTTTAACACCAGCAACTACAGCGCCTACTTGTTCAGCTGTATTATTTGCTGAAGTAGCACGACCAAGTGCGTTAGCTATCGTACCTGCTAGTCCTGTGTCTTCAGTAGAATAATCCATACCATATGAAACTTTTATACCAGGAGGCATATAAAGTGCAATTGCTGAAGTCACTCTTGTATTTTGTGGAAAAGATGATAAAACTGAATTTTCTGTTGTCACAGGTGATAAAGTTTGACCACTTGCCGATTTCAATTGTCTTAAATTATCTATTCCTAAAGTGTTGCCATCATCAACACCTATTACTTGACCTACTCTTTTGGCTGCTTCAAAATCTATATTTGAGCCACTGCCAAAATCATTAGCAATAGAGTAAAACAACATATAATGACCTGTTTCAAAGTTAGTTAAATCTATTGGATACTGAACATAACTAAAAGATAATGGATCAGCATTTATAGCGTCCATAGGATCTCTTGTTTCTAATGGTGACTTCTTTAATAATTGAGAAGCAACTTTTGCTTGTGAACCTGATAACGCTGACGACAGATTAGATGAAAAACCACTTAAACTATTGTTTATTGCGTTATTTAAAAATCCTGTTGCCAGTCCTTTTAGATGTGAGGATGCTTTTTTAAACATATACTAAATACCTTTTGTAATATTTATAAGAATTATGGCTAAATCATACAAAGGAATATATAGACCAACAAATCCAAAGAAATACGTTGGTGACCCAAATAGAATAGTATATCGTTCATTACTTGAACGTAGGTTTATGTTATATTGTGACAGAACCGAAGACGTTATTAATTGGGCAAGTGAAGAAGTATCTATACCATACATCTCACCGATAGACAAAAAACTACATCGCTATTATCCTGACTTTATTGTAAAGACATCAAAGGGTAAAAAGTATATTATTGAAATTAAACCTTACAAACAAACATCACAACCAAAAGCACCTAAACGTAAATCAAAAGCATATTTACGTGAACAGTTAGAATATATTAAGAATACAGCAAAATGGAAGGCTGCCAAGGCATTTAGTGAAGATAAAGGTTTTGAATTTAAGATAATGACTGAAAAAGAATTAGGTGTATATTAAGCACCGTTATAAAATAATCTATCAAAATAAGGATCACCGGCACTAGGATTTAATTTGTTGATTGTCATATCAGCTTTCTTCGTACTTGTTACATTTTGTACTGTGATAGGATTATTACTGACATTTGTTTGACCTACTGATCCTGTTTGTTGTTCTGTTACTAAAACTTTTTTAGCAGGTGGTATAAACATCATATCATCAGGAGATTGAAGTGTGTTCATATTTTCGATCATCATTTCTTGTTTTTGTTGTTGTTGTAATTCCAATTCTTTTTTCAATTCAGCTTGTTGTTTTTGAAAATCAATTTTTTGTCTTGCCAGAGATAATATTTTTTCTCTACGCTCTTGTTCTTTTTGATTTAAAGAATCTAAGTAAGCAATTTGTTGATCTACTGTTTCAAATTTATTTAATTCTTCATATTGATTAGGAGTTAAGACACCGGCAGCACTATCATAACCTGAAGTGCCACTCTTTTTTATATTAGTTTTAATATATTTTTCACCTGTCAATTCTGCTAAAGCTTCATCTTGTGTTATACCTTCACTGTCGCCTGTGATAATCTCACGTTCCATAGGATTAATACTTTCTTTATATTGTTTTTTTACACCTTCAATATCTTCTTCAGTTTCAGCAGTATCAAATTTCATTTTATTTTTGATAAAATCAGGTAAAGGTAATGACTCGATAATACCGTTAACAGCTGTTTTTATTTTGAGACCAATACTTTTGAAAAAATCAATTATAGGAGAAAACATATGACTTACATATCCTAAAATCTTATTTGGCATATCAGAAAAAAATGTAGTTATATTTGTCCATGCTGTAGAGAATAAATCTGATATAAATGTGCCGATATTTGAAAACCACCCTATTACATTATCAAATGCTTGACCAACAAAATTATTTACATTAACAACTAAATTATCCCATGTTGGCTCAAAAGCTTCTACTAAATTTTTTACTAATGTTTCGCCTGCTCTTAAAATAGCCATAGGTATAGCAAAAATTAACTTTAATATTCCACCAAATATATCTTGTACACCACCTATAATATCACCTGAAATTAATTTACCAAAACCTCCAAAGAATTGTGTGATGTCGTCTATCAAACCTCCCAAAACATTTCCTAAACCTTCGACTATTGTTATCATAAAAAAGTCACCAATTTTTTTTAATATATCTGTAACAGGTTGTAACATTGTCATCAAATTTTTAATTTTTTCTACTACAGGTGTAAGTGCTTCTCCTATTTCTTTAGAATATTTAAATAATAATGTAAATCCTAATATTATGCCTCCAATAGGTCCAAAACGTCCAAACATTTTAAATATGCCAAAAAATTTTGTAATAGGTGTTAACAACGTAGCTAAAACAGCAGCACCTGGTAATCCCATTAAAAAACCACTTAACCTAGATAATACACTCGCTTTTTCTTTACCCTCATTTTCAGCATTATTATCTGAAACATAAGTTTGTCCTGAATCTACACTAGTTTGTACAGTTTCTTTTTGTTGTTCAGCAGCCTGATCTCGTAATCTACGTTCACTTTCTTCCTGATTATAAATCATTTCAGAAAATCGGTCGACAAGTTGTCGTAATACTCTTAATTGATTTAATGATATTTCTCGTATCTGTTCTAAAATTCCTGTAGATGAATCTGTTGATGAACCTAATACAGCTGATGAACCTCCAACAACACTTCTACCTACAATGTTTTGTTGTGATTGTATAACTGCTAATGCTGTACCTGTTTCTGCCATTTAATTATTTCTTATCTGATTTTGCTCTACTTCCAGTGTATAACCCAAACCAAGCAGCGCCAGCACCTACAACAATAGATACTAACCCACTTTGTTCCATAGTAGGAGATGGTATATTCATATACCAAATTACTACTTTATATAATAGATAAATGTATGTTGAGATGAATACTCTAGGAAATATTCTCCAACTATCAACTGCTCTTGCCAAATGAATTAATTTAGCAAAAGGATTTGGTCCTAAATCTTTAACTGAGGTATCTACCTCTAATTCAACATTAACTTTTTTAGTTACTTTATCTTCCACGATTTCTCTCCCTATATTTCTCGTTTTCTTCTTTAATATGTTGAGTTAACAGACTCACATATATTTCCCTCTCCCACGGTATCATCATATCTAATTCTGTCAATGAATATTTATGATGTTGAATCAAAGCAAAATTGACTTGATAATGATTTTCTAAGTTATCATGTGAGAGGGCTATCCGAAAAAATCAGTTAGTCCTGACAATGTAATTTTATTCACTTTTTTCGTAACAGGATTCTCAACGTCAATAATGTGTAGTAATTTAGGCATTGTTTCATAAAATTTTTGTATTTTTTGAAATGTTTTACTATCTAAACTCTCTACAAATTTATCTAATTCTTCTTTAGAATAATCTGAAGCATTATGTGTCTGATCGCCTTCATAAATTTGATATATTGTTTTGCCTATAATATTAAACAAATTTTTACTATTTTCTTTATTAAAATCTGCTGTAGGATCTATAGAGTTTAATGTAGGATATTTCATAATAATTCCTAATTTTCTATTTTCATCAATCACAATATTATTTGTGTGTTCATCATCTACTTGTACATCTACAGAATTTAAATCTACATCTACGTTTGCGTATGTCACCTTGTCATCTGGACATAAAATTTTTATTTTAGCTATTTCACCAACTGATTTAGCTCTAATTTTTAAAAATACATACTCTAAATCAAATGTAGGCAATTCATCTACATTTAACTGTCCAAATGTACAGGTATGTACAATATCTTTAAGAGCTTGTACAATTTGTTTTTGTTCTTGCGATTCTAGTGCTTGAAGTAATACTTTTTCTTCTTTGACTAAAAACGGTCTAAATTTTACAGAAACATCTGTTGAAGGTAAAGTCAATTCAAATGTTGCCGTTTCAATAATGGGTAGTGCCATAATATCTCCTTGTTATATAAATTATAAAAATGGTGGAAATACTCTTCCACCTGTTACTCTGCCAATCGGTAAACTTCTTCTTACTTGATTGACAACATCTCTTCCAGCTCTTTTTAATGGTGCTGGCAATTTATTTAGTATGCCACCAAATATACCATAATCTTTTGATGGTACAATTTCAGGTACTTTTCCTATGTTAGATCCTACAGTAGCATTTCCTATTTGATCTAATGTTAAATTTCTCCAATGTCTAAAATTCAGTGTTATTGGAACCTGAACAATTTGATCTGTAGTATCATAACCATAATCAATAGAACCTAGTGTTTGTGGATATACTTCATATAATCTTACTCCATAAACAATTCTATCTCTATCATGTTCTGAGTCAAAAGCTCCTAATTGTAATATGTCCATTTCACCAACATAATCGTTGTAATATTTCATATTATGACTATTGTTATCAAATATTAACTTTTGCCATTCTTCAAAAAATGCTCTTTGTCGTAAATACTTGTCGCCATAAAATGTAGCATTAATTTCACCTGAATAAGAATAAGCATATGGCATAATTCTTCTAGGACCGTAGACCGTATGATCTTTTGTATTGACATCTCTACTAGGTAATGTAATTTTGTTACACATCATAGCAACGTTTCTTGCCATCTCTTGTCCGTTTAAAGCATTTAATGTATTAGCATTTTCTATGCCTTGATCTTGTGCCGCTCTAAAAGAACCATTAGCAGCACCTGAAATTTGTGGTGGATTAGGTAAAAATATTCTAATAATATATCGTGTAGGTCTAGCAAAACCTTCTCCTTGTGCTATATTAGAAACAAATCGACCAATGGTAGTTTCTGAATTAATAACACCTTGTCGTTGTTTTAATCTTTTATCTCTGCCGATGTCATAAACACCTTTTAAATCTTCTCTGGATATACCACCTCGTATATCAAAATTACCTATTCTTCTTCCGCCTCTAAGTATTGCCATTAAACCATACCTCTACTTTGTCCCCATACGTAACTGTCTGTACGTTTTTTGAATTGTTGTACAGGTAAATATACGGCAAGAGCAGCCTCATCATTATCTATTCTTAAAAAGTTTGATCGAACATAACTAAACAAATATTTTTTGATAGTAGGTTTTACTAATGGTAAACCTTTTATTCTATCATAACTTACGTCTAGTTTCATATTTTTATCTAACTCTCTTTTTGTAGCAAATCTACCGTGTACACTTTGTAATAATCTAAATCTTAATAATGGTGGCAAGTAGTGAAAATTCATACCTAAAAACCCACCTTTAATCGGCTCTAGTGGTAAAACTAGAGGAAACGTATCATAATATGGCAATTTCTTTTTTGTTTTAGGATCGTAAAAAAATAGATTTAATCTGCCTGTACTAGGTCGTTGTATCAATTTGTTTTGATTTATCAACTTTCTAGCAGTTACAGTGTCAGCAATAGATGATATAGCATTACGATACCAACTTGCTGATTTACGTATACCACCTTGTTTATCTACTAAGGGGTCTAAAATACTGATTGCCATAGTGCTAATATTTATATCGGATATAAAAAAAGGGCTGATATTTCTACCAGCCCTTTAAAGTCTATGAAGCGGAGAGATTACTCGTCTTCAGCAAGCCTACTAAAGTAAGACAAAGTATCATCTTCATCATCATTTAGTTCAACTTTAGTGTCTGCTTTAGGTTGAGCAACTTCAGGACTTTTCACTGAGCCATTTGACTTAGGCGGGAGGTCTGTTTTGTCAACTGTTTCAGCGCTTCTTACTCCTGTAATTACCCTATTCAGTTTCTCTTTGAGTTCATCATAGGTCTTAAAATTATCGGGAGCTAAGAAAGGTTTTAGAGCGTGTTGTTTTGACCAGATGTCTTTAATCTTGTCATCACTTTCAGCAATTGCTGATACACCCTCAAATTCAGATTTGTCATAATTCCAATAACCATCAACTTTTCTAAGTTTTAACTTGAAGTTAGCACCTTTCCAAAAGTCAAATACGTTTACTGGCTTTTCATCTTCAAAAGCAGGTTGAAGTGCCTCGGTAATCTTATCAAAGATTTTCTTACCGAATTTGTATAAGAACACTTTACCTTCATTCTCTGGATGTTTTGGGTCACTTACAACTAAGATATTAGCGTGATAAGATAATTTTCTTTTTCTCTTACGAGCAATCTCTTTATCACTATCTAAACCTGTATTCCATAATCTAGTATTTTCTTCACTAACTGGATCTTTTTGACCAAGTGTTGTTAAAGAGTTTTCAATATACCAGCCACCCTTATCTTGGAAAGCGTGTGACCATACTCTAATCCAAGGTAAATCTTCACCTTCAACAGCAGGTAAGAAACGAATAACAGCATAGCCGTTACCTGTCTTATCCATTTCAGGTTTCCAAAAACGTTCATCAACGTATTTTGATTTATCTGTTTTGTTGTCTTCGGGATTGAGATTTGCCTCTAAGGCTTTGGTTAGTTTGTCAAAGTTACTTGACGATTGTTTTAATGTTTCGAAATCCATATTATTCTCCTTGTATTATTTGTATTTCGTATTCGTGTTACCTGTATAATCGGTATCATTATTATTTATAAGAGTCTTTATCACGTTTGGCATTTTTCTTTGCCCATTCTTTAACACTCTCACCTTTAGGTAATGACCTTTGTATTCGCCATTCTCTAAACTGTTCTAACTTGGTTATTAACCAATCAATAGTTTTGTATATAAAACCATCAAACATAAAGTCCTTTGTTACTATGTGTCCTTCGTGGGATTAGTTGGAACGCACCCACAAGCTTCCGGGAAGAGTCCATATCTGAGCTAGATTGGTCCCTACTCACAGCCAAACAGTGTGTCTTCAGCCATTCGGCCATAACCCTCACTGCCCTCGCCTTTTGCCCTCTTAAGCAATATTCAGCCAGAAGGAAAAATATGTTTCGAACCATATTTCGTTTACACATATCATTAATATATCACCTTTTTCCCAAAATGTCAAGCATATTTGG
>Ga0222719_10002137_pt1 | contig 18367 bp, 12 predicted proteins | sample C33_34DmetaG_FD_165039 | JGI IMG/M metagenome (GOLD analysis project Ga0222719, IMG submission 165039) | Estuarine water microbial communities from San Francisco Bay, California, United States - C33_34D | ecosystem: Environmental > Aquatic > Marine > Unclassified | place: USA: California... | reverse complement strand
TATATACTTCAGGTTTGCATAACTGATTAGCAAAAGAACATACTGAAAAGGGGAATTCATTTTTACAAATAGATAAATAGGGGTTTTGTTTTTTACTTGGATCTGGACTTCCTGGGTCCTTTGGATCCGGATCAAAACTCTTCACTCTCATCTGAGAATATGGTACATTACCATCTCTAGGAGGGCATGGTTTACATGAATTTGTTAAATTAGGATTATTAATATCATTGTCACAATATTGTAAACAATATTTTTTATTCGTCGAATTAGGTCTATCTATACATCGTATTTCTTGGTCACCTGTATAAATCCTCCCCTGTTTGTCCCCATCATCCCAATTCCCATCGTTTGTACTATCAACACATGTGGCTGATGATGATGTAGGATACTGATTGCATTTATCAGGACTAGGACCGTAACATTGTGAATCATTTTCACAAAGAGTGTTTGCTGTATTGGCAGTTGTTGCAGGCATGCAACAAAAGTTACTTACATATGCATAACCACAGGTTCCTATTTTATAGACTTCTCCAGTAGTTAAATTCCATTCATAACATCCTTGAACACCGTCAGCAATATTTTGTAATGATCCATGATGAGTTAATAATGATTCTCCACCTGATGCTAATATACCACCTGTAATTGCACTGGTTAATAAATATGTTGATACGATAACTCTTGTTATTACTCCATGCCAAAAGCCTGCTTCACCCCTCATTTTTGTCCCATAAATAAAATCCTTAAAGCCCCGTTTAAATTCCTTCATCATGGATCTTTTTGCACCTATTAATTCTTCTGGTGTTTTTCCAAATTTTCTATATAGGTCATGAGCACCACCTAGAATACTATCACATTTTTCCGCAAGTTGTCGCATAATTTGATGCTTAGCATAGTCTTCTTTTGTTTTGAATTCAGTTTGATCCCAATCTTCAAACTTTATATCTTTTACATCAATTAGATTTGCTAATTTTTTTACTTCATTTAACCTCAAATCTGTTAGAACTTTTTCTATTATTTCTTTATTTTGTATTTGTTTTTCTTGTTGTGTTTCAACTTGAGCTTTCCTATCCGTGTCATTTTTTCCTTCAAGATCGTCTATTTCTCCATTTAGTTGTTGAACTTTATTTGCATCACGATTTGCTTCAGCTTCAGCTAATTCTGCTTTATAATTACGTATATTTCCTTCCAGATCAGATGCTACTTGATTGGCTACATTAACTTGAGAATCGATTCTTTCTCCATTAGCTATCAATTCACTTAATTCTATTGCTTCAACCTCCATTATAATTTATATTTACATTTATTTTATTATGTTCTTAATTTTTTTCTAGGCCGGAATCTAAATTGGTCGAACCATTCATCAAGGGATAAATCTATTCCGCATCTTTTAATACGTATACTCTCTATCTCTTTTTTAGTTTGTAAATCTATGTACTTCTTATGTTTTTTAGATGCCCAAAATATTACCATACAAATAGAGTCTGCAATATCATGTTTTCGATCATAGATATTGTAAAGATCTAAGATTGAAGGACATTTACTATTAATAATTTTTAAACAAGCTTTTTCAGTTTCGACTTTTCTATTTTCATAATCCAGTCCTCCAATATTTAAAAATTTATGCATAGAAGAAGGGCTAATCAAAATAGCCTTATTCCTAAAACGACTGAAAATAAGTTGTTCAATAGCTACTAAACCTTGAGGAGGTTGTCTTTCGATCAAAATATAGTCGCATAAATGAAAGAATTCTTTATGGTATTCAAATACATGTTCCATCCAGTCTGCGAAACATTTAGAGTGATATTTTTTACATTTTTTGGGGTTATTTCTATGAACAAATGTAGTTATATCAATTAACTCAACGAATACTACTTCTTTTATGGTAAAATCTTCATGAAGAATAGAAACAGATAAAGCAAAGTTTCTAATCCCTACATCAATACTTAGCACTCTAATAATAGGTTCAACGGGTTCTTCATCAGATTCGGATTCTATAACGAATTCGTGTAGCTCATCACATAAATTTTTAATCTCTGTATTTTTATTTTCCCCCATTTATATTTTGTTAATTTTTTTTTAAACTGTTGTAGAAGGTATTTTAACGTTTTTTGCGGGAGGTTCTTTTTGATTTACGTTTACGGGAGGTTCTTTTTGATTTACGTTTACGGGAGGTTCTTTTTGATTTACGTTTGCGGGAGGTTCTTTTCGATTTACGTTTACGGGAGGTTCTTTTCGATTTACGTTTACGGGAGGTTCTTTTCGATTTACGTTTACGGGAGGTTCTTTTTGATTTACGTTTGCGGGAGGTTCTTAGACGGCATTTCATGGCTATTTCTTTAGCCCCATTTTTAGTAAATTTTCTAGCAAAGATAGAACCGGAAGTACATATTTTCTTTTTATTTTTTTTAACGTATGGTCCCGATAACGTTAATGGAGAACAAGCGTCTTTTTTCCATTTTGTATATGTGGTCATTTGTTGTTTGATATTGTCTTTAAATTTTTTACTAGATGGAGATCCGTATTTTTTAATTAACCAATTTATAGGATATGTTTCATCTGGGCAAGATTTATATTTAGAATATTTCAAATTATTCTCAAAATTTTTGATAAATTTTTTACCTTCTGTTGATTGTAATTTTACAATTTCTCGAGCAATTTTTCTATTTATAATAGACCATTGAGAAGCGTAATAAACTTTATTTTCTAGATATACTTTTGCTTTTCTATCTATTTGGTATCTCCCTTTATTTATTGAGGTAATTTTCTTGTAAGTATCTTTACAATTATATAAAGGAATACAAGATCCCGATATAATACAGAAAAATTTATTATTTTTATTTTTGAGGGCAGCTTTTAGCATTTTAATATAAGCGGTAACAAGATTAGCTCCGCACCAATCAGTGGGTCCTGTTTTTACTGCATTTTCTTTTAACCATGCAGGTGTATCTTTAGTAACTTTTTTGATATGTGAGTATATTGAGTAAGTTTTATAATCTCCTTTTTCGAAAAAATTCTTCCATATTTTTTCGTGAGTAACACTCGAATAAATTAAGAAACAATAAGCTATTTTATTGCGATAGTTTAATGAATTCATTTATTATAAGTCTTGAAAGAAAAATGAATTATATTTTAAGATATCACAGATTATAAAAATAATGAATCAACGATTTACATTTTGTCCCTATAGTTGGTATATCGATGAAGATGAAAAGGACGTAACATCTTTTCGCGTGTACGGCATTGATAGAAAAGATCGGAATGTTTGTGTTAGGTGTACAGATTTTACGCCTTTTGTTTATCTTGAGTTACCTTCTAATCTTCCATGGGATGAAAGTAGTGCACAGATATTAGGTAATAAATTAGATAGTTTATTAAAAAATCAGAAACCTTTGGCTAAATGTCTTTGTTGGAAAAAGAGACTTTATTATGCACATTTAGATAAAAATAAGAAACGTAAGCTTTTCCCTTATCTTTTTTTAAAATTTTCTCATCCTTCTGATATTCGTAATATGTCATATAAGATACGTCGTCCACTTAATGTATTGGGAGTAGGTTTGGTAAAAGTAAAGATACATGAGCAAGATGCTTCACCAATTCTTCAATGGATGAGTCATCGAAATATTTCACCTGCTGGTTGGATTAAGGGTATTGGTCGTTTATTAGGCGATTCTGAGAAAATTACTGTGTGTGATAAAGAATTCCGTGTAAGTTGGAAAAATCTAGCTCCAGCAAAGAGTATTAATATGATATCGAGTCCTCTTATAATGGGGTTTGATATTGAGGTGAATTCAAGTAATCCTTCAGCGATGCCAAAGGCTGAAAAACCTCCTGATAAAGTATTTCAAATATCCTGTGTATTATATCGCCATGGTGATGAAAAATCAATGAAGAAGTATATATTAACATTAGGTGATCCTAGTGAACGAATAACTGGCAAGGATGTTAATATTCTTAAGTATTCGTGTGAGCCGGATTTGTTGGTGGGATATAGTCAGTTTATTAGGGATCACAATCCTAATGTAATAGTAGGGTATAATATTCTTAATTTCGATATTCCTTATATGATTGATAGAGCTAAATTATTATTTTGCATGGATCAGTTTGATCAACAAGGATTCAATAACGCTCACGCGAGTGAAAAAACTATTAAATGGTCCTCGTCTGCTTATGGCAATCAAACTTTTCAGTTTTTAGACGCGGAAGGAAGATTATATGTAGATCTTCTTCCTTTAGTGAAAAGAGACTATAAGATGGATAATTACAAGTTGAAAACAATCTCAACATTTTTTCTGGGTGCAACAAAAGATCCTTTAACACCTAAAGGTATATTTAAATGTTATCGAGAAGGAATTAAAACTGATGAAAAGGGTAATTATTCTATTACGGCTCGAAAAGCTATGGGTATAGTAGCTAAATACTGTGTACAAGATAGTGTTTTAGTGATTGATTTGTTTAATAAGCTTCAAACATGGGTAGGTTTGTGTGAGATGGCTAATGTTTGCAATGTTCCTATTTTTTATTTATATACACAAGGTCAGCAGATTAAGGTGTATAGTCAATTATATAAATATTGCATGTATAAAAATTATGTGGTTGAACGTGATGGGTATATACCTAAACCTGATGAGCATTATGTGGGGGCTACTGTGTTTCAACCTATTGCTGGAGTATATGATAGAGTGTTACCATTTGATTTTAAGTCTCTATATCCAACGACTATTATAGCTTATAATATAGATTATTCAACCCTAGTAATAGATGAATCCATATCTGATGAAGATTGTCATGTGATGGAATGGGAAGATCATGTGGGTTGTGAGCATGATAAAACTGATAGAAAAACAAAACCTAAGCATATTATGTGTCAGAAAAGGAAATTCAGATTTCTTAAAAAGCCGATGGGTGTAATGCCTACAGTGTTATCTGGTTTATTGAACGCGCGATCTCGTACCCGTAAACAAATGAAAATCCTTAAAAAGGAAGATGAGGGTAAAGAATTAACTAAGGAAGAAATAGACCTAATAAAAGGATTCTCCCAATCTCAAAAAAATAATTTAAAAATATTGATAGATGTATTAAATAAGCGACAATTAGCTTACAAAGTTTCGGCAAACTCAATGTATGGAGCAATGGGGGTAACTCGAGGTTATTTGCCTTTTATGCCTGGAGCTATGGCCACAACTGCTATGGGCCGTAAAAATATTACAATTGTATCTAAAGTTATACCAGAAAGGTACGGAGGAAAGCTTATCTACGGTGATACGGACACATTATTACCTGACACCCCAGTCTTAGTTAAGAAAGATGGACAAATTGAATACAGAACAATGGAAGAGTTGTCTCGAGGTGATTGGAAAAATACTGTAACTGGTAAAGAAATTTCATCGCCTGAAGATGGTTTATTGGTATGGAGTGATATTGGGTTTACGCCTATTAAATATGTTATTAGACATGCTATTACAAAACCTTTAATTCGTGTTACGACCCACGTCGGATCAGTAGATTGCACATTGGATCATTCGTTATTATGGGAAAATGGAGAAGTTGCTCGGGCTAGTGATGTAAAAGTTGGTAGTAAATTATGTATATCTGAATTACCTCTTCCAGAAGATACACCAAATGAACCAATATACCCTAATAAGTTAACACACCAAAAAATAGAAGAATATAAAATACCGGATATGTTTTATTATGATAGCGGGTTTTCACCTGCATTAGCGTTTGTATGGGGATTATTCTATGCGGATGGTTCGTGTGGTACATATTTACAATCTGATCAAAGAAAAAAAAGCACATGGGCTATTAATAACCAAGACAATAAATTACTACAAAGATGTGCTGATATACTTAACAGACACAATATAAACGGGATTAAGTTTAAAATATTAAATACTATGAAATCAAGTGGTGTTAATAAGTTAGTACCAATTTCTCAAAGAAGAAAAAAAGTTTTGCGGACATTTGTTAAAAAATATAGGAAATTATTTTATGATGTCCGGAGAAGCAAGAGGGTACCATCAGAAATATTTAACTACCCAATAGAATTTCGCCAGTCATTTTTTATGGGATATTATTCCGGTGATGGAAGTAAGAAAGATCCTAGTATCACTTGTAGTAATAAGGGAGCTATTGGGTCTGCTGGATTATTTTATCTGATGAGAAGTATAGGTTATCAAGTAAGTATAAATGTGAGAAAAGATAAACCCACTATTTACAAATTGATTGGTTCCAGTCCAATGTGTAAATTTAGGTATAAACCAAATATTGTTAAAAAGATAGATCCATCAGGTATATATAATTCTCGGGAACCATTAATAAAAGGGGATTATTCCGAAAAACCAGAGTATATATATGATATAGAGACAGAAAATCACCACTTTGCGGCAGGAGTTGGTCAGTTAATTGTTCATAATTCTAATTATATTGTTTTTCCCCATTTGAAAACGGCTGAAGAAAATTGGGATTATGCTATTAAAGTAGCACGGGAAGTTACAAAACTATTTCCGCCTCCTATAGAGTTGGAATTTGAATATGAAATATATTGGAGATTTTTAATTCTAACAAAGAAACGCTATATGTATAGAAAATGTGGTCGTGATGGTATTTTAGATGATAAAATAGGTAAAAAGGGTGTTTTGTTGGCTCGTCGTGATAATAGCCAGTTTATTAGAGATATTTATGCTGAAACTATAATGAAGATATTTAATAATGTATGTAGGGATGATGTAGTTGGATACGTATTAGATGAAATTAATAAATTATGTAAGGGTGCTTATAATTATAAAAAATTCATTATAACAAAATCTATTAAGAGTTGTGAGGCATCTCAAGGACCTTTCCGTAATAAAGATGATGTTAAATGCGGTGTTAGCTATTTTAAAAACGAAAAGGGTCAATTAAAAGGTAAATTGGGTGATTATACTGTTCCTTTATTAAGTGAAGAGACTAAAGAAAGAGATAGGCAGTTTAAGCTTAAAAAATGTACTAATGCGAAAGAGTATTATACTAGGTGTTTACCAGCGGCAGTACAATTGGGTGAAAAAATGAAACGGAGAGGAAAGCGAGTTGATCCGGGGACTCGGTTAGGGTATTTAGTTACTACTCAGGGAGGGTTAAATGGTAAGCAATATGAGAAGATTGAAGATGAAGAATATTTTTCTCAGTATAGATATATTCTTCGCGTTGATTATCTTTATTATCTAAAATTGATGTCAAATCCGTTTGATGATGTTCTAAATATTCTATATTTAAATAAGGAAATTAGTGAAAATCAAAAAAAATTCAAAAAAGATTTTGTGTTAAATCAGCATAAATATAGGTCTAAAACACGTTTTAAAATGCACGAAGAATTAAAAAAATTATTTCAACCAAAAATTAAATTGAATTAACTATTTTTCTTTGTTTTAGAAAATAAATAATATGAAATTGACTAAAAAAGAGTTGATGAATAAACTTAAGAGATATTTGAGTTATATAGAGAAGGAACGTAACATCAATAATAAAAGAATAATTTGTGAAAAGATGTTTTATATTTTACTCGAAAATTCTTGGTATTTAGAATTATATCCTACTTTGAAAGAAACTATAAGATTAAAATTGATAGAATTTGCAACAATTGAAAATCAAAAGTTTGCTCGAGATTATTATAAAAAAATTTTTAATGAAACTATAGACCATGCCTTAAGTAAATAAAATTTTATGATCTATAATACTTATTTTTAAATAAATTTAGTGACTTTCTGTGAAAAGTCACTAAATTTGAAATATTCTGTTGGAATATTATATACATTTTGAAATAACATATTTTATTTAATAAAATGAAAAGAACCTCATATAATTTGACTATACTAGGAGTTAGTACCGTAACCATTAGTAATATAGATTCCTACTTCTACGATGTCAATAAGCCTCTCGTATCCTATGGATTTGACGGCCTTTCCAAGGTAGAAGAAGTTTCCAAATTAATCACCGGTAGGATTCAGACTCAGGAACTCCTATATAATGGATCGATAGATTCAGACGAGTCGATAATCGAAGTTTTATTCTCTCCGGGAGATGAAGAGAAAAAATTAAAAATTTTAAATATGGTCAACACCAATTACTCATTACCCCGTGGAGAAGACTTAAGAAAACTTTCTGTCAGATGCTGCCAGAAACGAGAACCCACTCCTAGCGAGCTTCGTATAAGTGCTCCTCCTGGGTGGGACACCGCCAAGGAAATTATGGACACCAGTAAATGGAAATGTATCAACGACTCGGATAAGTTATGCAAGTACTCCAGACCAACTTGTACAGGCGATGATACTAATCAGGAATATATTGATTACTGTATGTGCTGTAATACAGAGGGCGTGAACAATATGAGAAATAAAGGAGGTAACATATGTATGCCGAATGGGTCGTACTGTAACGAGAATGCTCTTATTCCTATTCTATTCACCCAAGTATCTAGAGGAATTAACTCCCAAGGGTCTACTAATCTTGATCAATGGGTAAAATTCTTTACATGGATCGATTCTGGTAAATTATATTTTCTTTTTTTTGTAGTTCACAAGATGAACTGTACTAAACTCAACATTGTACTGAAGCCTTCTGATACTCCTTTCGAAAGGGTGGCCGCTGCCTATTGCTATCCAACCTCCTGTCCTCCAAATCTAGTTTGCGCCGGTAAGTGTTGTGAAAACACTTCCACATGCATCGTCGAGAGTTCTAAATGGCATGATGCTTTTCATCCCGTAACGTATCCTATAGGCCAATGTATTAAAGATTGTCGCAAGAATTCTTCCTTATGTAAAAAGACCGAAAATTGTGGGTCTCAGGGAAATTGTGTATCTAAGTGTTCCGATGTTACTTGTCCAGATGGCGCAAAATGTGACCCTGAATCCGGTCAATGTTCTTTTTGCGAGGAAGAGTGTTCCGGAGGAAAGATTTGTAATAACCAAAAAAAGAAATGCGAGTGTCCTAATAATACATGGGGAGAGAATTGTTCCGAACCTCCTTGTACATCTAAGTATGGTTCCATGGCATGTAAAACACACGAAATGTGCAAGCAGGGTAAATGTATCTGCAAAGGAGGCTGGTGGAGTCAAGATTGTTCAGCACCTCCTTCTGTATGTGATTCTAAATATGATTACCCATTTCCCGAAGATCAAGCAACTCCCGATGATTATATGAATTCCAATAGATTTGATACTTTTTGTAATGGCCCCACTAGAGGATATTGTAATACGACGAGTAACTGTAATTGTATATTAGGATGGAATGGACCACAATGTAAAATTCCTCCAAAATGTCTGAATTGGGTTTCAAATCAAATGAAGAGAATGGCTGACGGAGAAATTATCAGTACAGAAAATCTTAAAAAAATGGCACAAGAAAATACTAATTCTTTCAAAAATATTTGTAAAGGAAAAGATAATAGTGGAGGCATCCTTTCCAAAACTTCAACAGGATTTCTAAATGAAATTAAAAATAAGTATAAAGATGATATTAACACCATTTGTTCAAATGAAAAAAAACTCAAGGATAATTTTGATACTTGGATTTCTCCCTACAAGGAAATTTGTAATGAACCTGTTGGGCCTAAACCTGGGCCTAAACCTGGGCCTGTTGGGCCTAAACCTTCTTCAAAATCATCTAAATTATCAACTAGGGGTTTAGTTTTTATAATAACAGGTTTAGTAGTATTCCTTCTAATAATTGGTTTACTAATTTGGTATTTCAAAATTAAAAATTAAAATAAATTAAAAATATTAATATTAACTTTGTTATGTTTAACTATTCTCCAAGTTATTTATTTTATATACTACAATAGGAGATCCTGATACTTGCATTGATTCTTTGTAAACATTTTTACAAGCTGGGCAATGTCTTGATAGAAGTATAACAGTAAGTATAAGAATAAAAATTGCTGAAAGTATAACTGTAAGATATATTTTTTCTTTTTTGTTCATACCTTTATTCTTATAGTAAATTATAATTTTTAGAGGATTTACTGTAAGATAAATGACTTCCTTTTTTACATTTAATTCGAACCCAATAAAAAATTCGGAATTAAAAGTATCGAAGAGATCAAAAAATATAATAAAAGCCAATAAAAGAAAGAGAATGGAGTCCGACAAAGAAGTAATAAGCCGACTTAAATTTATAGGCAGATTACAAAAGGGAGAAAAAATAAACGTAAAATATATGTTTGTTCAACCAGATGGATTAATTACAAAATTTCAAAGGACCATCTTATATCAAGATAATCGTCAAAATACTTTAAGTTTTCTACAAAATACAATTAGCAGGGCATTTGAAATAATAAATAGCTATTCATGTTCTACAAAAGAATCTCAACTCCGAATAGGGGGTCATGTAATAGATGATTTGAAAAAATCTAAAGAAGGTTTAGCCAATCTTAAAAATACTTATCTATCTGACACCAAATTTATTTGTGATATAGATACATTAGTTCAAGAAATAGATGCTAAATTATTAGAAGTAGATAACAATGAAGATAATGAGGAAGAAGAGTAATAAGATTTAAGGTTATATAGTCATTTCACAAATGAGTATGTGGATAGCTAGTTTTGATATAGGTAAAAAAAATTTTGCTTGGTATATTGAAGAAATAGATTTAAGTAAAATGGAAGAGTTAAGTAAAGTAAATTCACTTCCTCCAATTCTTTATAATAATAATGGAACTCCTAAACTAGAAACAGGTAAAATTTTAAAAGAAGTATGTTTAAATGGGAAGACTATTATGCATTCTAATAACGATTTAACTAAAGGATGTTCTGCGGTTAGTAGGAAATATCTCGATCCTGAGATATTTCATAATATGAATGATTTACTTGATAAATATGGTGATATGTGGGATAAATGTTCTTATTTTGTTATAGAAATGCAGTTAAAGCGTAATACTATGGCAATTAAGTTAGGGCAGCACTGTTTTTCATATTTTTCTTTTCGTTATGGGAGATTTAAGAAAATTATTGAATATCCTGCATATTACAAAACTCAAATATTAGGATGTCAAAAAATAAAAGGAAAAAAATATAAAAATGGAAAATATAGATGGAAAACAATTGACCAACGTTCTAGAAAAAAATGGAGTATTGTTAAAGCTACTGAGATATTAGCTTCTCGAGGAGAGATAAATAATATAGAAAATATCAAATCAAAATCAAAAAAAGATGATTTGGCCGATACTTTAACCCAACTTCAAGCATTTAAATTCATGCATTTCGTAACAAAAGAGATATAAAAATTAAAAAATTATGTACCACCTCGTGATATTTTAAACCATTTAATATTGCAAAAAATTCTTTCATAACTAACTACGTAAAAATCATACTTTCCTACTAATTGAAATGATGTGGGAGATATACGTACACTACGTATAGTTGTATTGTAATATCTTTTTTCATTCATAATAAGTGAATGAGCAGCATTCCAAGCTGAATTTTTAGCTTTTTTAATACAGTCAACATAATAGACTGGTTTGTCATTGAAAGTTACGACCCATATAGATGAATTATCATCATCTTCTGTATCATCTTCTGTATCATCTTCTGTATCATCTTCTGTATCATCTTCTGTATCATCTTCTGTATCATCTTCTGTATCCTGTGTATCTTCATTTTCTGTATTTCCACTCCACTTCTGCAAATTTAATGGGCTAGCTTCATCCTTAATATCTTTTTCATTATTATTCTCATTGTTATGCTGAGACTGTCTATTATTTTCTCTAGTATTATTTAAAAGCTGTGTTTCTTCGTCGCTATCAGTTTTAACTGGGCCAACAATATTCGCTTCATCTAAGGAACAAGAAGAAACATTTGTATTGTTTTCTACTAGAGAGTCTGTAGTTTCCTCTGAAGGATTTTTATTCAGATCATTTTGGGAGGTAGTTTTAGTATCTTTCATTGTTTAATTAGAAGGAAGGACTTTTTAAATTAGGAAACGAAGCTAGAATATAGTTTTTAAATTATTATATAAATAAATTTAAAAATGATTTTATTTATATAGTACAATAGTAAGACAAATGAATCCATCATTAGAGCAAATTCTTAGGGAACACAAGGTTAAAGGTGTTTTCCATACTCATGTAACAATGGGTCCTCTTCAAGGAAAATACCAATTTGGACGTCAAGATTTGGAAGTATTTTGGAAAAAATTTATGAATACCCTCCAAGAGTCTCCTAAATCTTGTATTGGGATAGCCGAAAAACCCCAAACATATCTTCCTGTTTTGGCGGATATTGATATAAAGATTCGGGACGATGACTCTCAAGATATCGGTGATTATTTGCATACCGAAACTCATACTACAGAAGTAATTCAGATATATCAAAAAGTATTAAAAAAAATAGTAGAAGAATGTACAGATGAAAATCTTTTGTGCATTCTTCTGGAAAAACCGCTATATAGAATAAACAAAAATGGTAATTGTTATGCTAAACATGGATTTCATCTTCATTTTCCTAATTGTTTTCTTAGTAAAGTAGATCAAGAAGTTCAATTGATTCCTAGAGTTAAAGATCTTCTTAATAAAAAGGAAACATTTAAAGATATTGGTGTAGAAGATTCTGGAAAATTAATTGATAGTAGTTGTTGTAAAGTACCGTGGTTATTATATGGATGCAGTAAAGGAGAAGGATTAAAACCCTATATGGTGTCAAAAGTATATAATTCTAAGTTAGAACCTGTAAAGATTGAAAAAGCTTTAAAATATTATCAAATATTTGATGACAGGGAAAAACTTATACGTGTACAGGGTAGGGTACGAGAATATCTTCCACGAATTTTAAGTATTCTTCCATACGGAAGAGATACTCACGAATTGGTACATGGACTTATATCTCCCTTGAAAGAAAAATTAAGGGAAAAAAAGCAAATAGATAAAAATTATAAAAAATTATCAGTAACACAAGGTCTTGCTATAGCAAAAAAACTATTACCTCTTTTAGCAGATTTTCGGGCTGAAGATAGAAATGAATGGATGACAATAGGGTGGATTCTCTTCAACATAGGGGAAGGATGTTCAGATGCGCTGGATATGTGGTGTGATTTTTCTTCTCGTTGTCAAGATCAATATGATGAAGGGGTTTGTATACATACATGGCATAGAATGGTAAAAAAAGATATTACTATAGCTAGTCTTAAATATTACGCAAGTATAGATTCACCTGAAAAATATCGTCAATTCAAACAGGAAGAAGCTACAAAATATATTCACCAATCTCTTAGCGGTTCTCATAATGATATAGCTAAAGTATTATTTGCTGAATATGGAACAGAATTCGTATGTGTTAGTGTAGCATCTAAAATGTGGTTTCAATTTAGTGGTCATACATGGGAACAAATCGAAGATGGAGTTTTTCTGAGGCAAAAAATTTCTGGTAATATATGTAAAGAATATTCCAAAATAGGAGGAGAACTCTTAAAAAAGTTATCTGATGCCCGTGATAAGGGAGAAGAAGCTATGTTTCAATCTCGTCTTAAACAAATTCAAAAAATGATGGGGAATCTAAAATCTGCTCCCTATAAAAATAATGTAATGAAAGAATGCATGGAAGTATTCTACGATAGAAGATTCAGAGAAAAATTGGATACTAATCCAACCCTATTCCCTTTTAAAAATGGGATATATGATTTAGTTACAAATACATTTCGTCGGGGAAGACCGGAAGATTTTATATCTAAAACTGCTCCCATAAACTATATTGAATTTTCTGAAGATGATGAAAGAGTTCACAGTGTTTACGACTATTTAGAAAAGGTTTTTCCTGATAAATCTATTAGACAATATTTCTTAGATGTATCATCAGATATATTTATGGGAGGAAATCATCAAAAACATGTATATTTTTGGACTGGAGAAGGTGATAATGCCAAATCAGTAACACAAAATATTTTTGAAAAAATGCTAGGAAGACAATTATCTATAAAATTTGATACTACAGTAATAACAGGTAAAAAAGTACAATCCGGATCAGCTAATCCTCAATTAGCTCGTGCTGGAGGAGGAGTTAGACTTGCTACTTTGGAAGAACCTAATAGTGATGAAACTATCAATATTGGTATATTAAAAAATTTATCCGGTAATGATTCCTATTATGCTCGAGATCTTTTCGAAAAAGGTAAAGATGGGCGAGAAATAACTCCTATGTTTAAATTAGTTTTTATATGCAATAAACTACCTAAATTAAAATACAGTGATAAAGCTGTTTGGAACCGAATCAGAGTCATACCTTTCGAATCCACTTTCTGTAGACCCAATGATCCCGCTCCTGCTACCTACGAAGAACAATTACGAGAAAAAAGATTTCCCATGGATAAAGAATTTGGGAAAAAAATACCCACTCTTGTTGAACCTTTTGCATGGATACTATTGCAACACAGAAAGAAAATGGGGGAAAGAGTTGAACCTGAAAAAGTTCGCATGGCTACAGCTATTTATAGAAAACAAAATGATGTTTACAGACAATTCATAGAAGAACGTATCGTTGAAGATAAAGATAAAAATCTTAGCCTTAGCGATCTCTATGGAGCATTTAAAACATGGTACCACGAAAGTATGCCTCATCATACAGTACCAATTAAAAATGAAATAGAAGAATATTTTGAAAGAGCTTGGGGGTTTCCCGTAAGAAAACGATGGCCAGGATATCGCCTTAGAACATTACAAGATGATTTAGATGAAGGTAATGCTGTTATATTAGATGATAATGATCTTCATGATTATTCTGTGGAAGAAAATAAGGAAGGGTTAATTAACTATGATGTGGATGGAAAAAATTTACCTCCTATGTAATATTTTGGTAAAATTGAAATTTAAAATTAATATTATTATAAATTTCCAAAACTCGATGGAAGAGATAAATGAAGTTGATACTATAGTATTCGGAATATTTTCACCCCAAGAAATACTCAATCTTTCAGTATGCAAAATCACCTCTTCTAAAAATGAAGGGCGTGGTACTGTATACGACCCCAGAATGGGTGCTAGCTCTAATGTTAAAAACAATCTTCCATGTGAAACTTGTGGAAAACGGGCTATAGAATGCCCTGGACATTTTGGGCATATTGAGTTAAATGAATATATCATACACCCTCTTTTCTACAAATATGTTGTACAATTTTTAAGATGCTTTTGTCTTCAGTGTAATAGACTTCTTATTACCGCTGATCAAATGGCTATTGATGGTTTGCTCAAATATAAAAAAGAAAGGAGATTCAAAAAATTATTGGAAAAACTTGAAAAAGTTGGTGTATGTTGTCGCTGCGGTGATCCACATCCATGGATAACCTATTCTACCACTGATAACACTATTAATAAATCATATAGAGAAAAGGTATGGATGAATAAAGATAATGATTTGAAAACAAAAAAGAAAATTACTCATCTAGGTAAAATTATTATTCAACTTAGTGTTGACGAAATTAAAAAAATATTTGACTCTATCAAGGATGAAGATGTTATATTATGTGGTTTTGATCCCACCCGAATACACCCTAGAAATCTTATCCTACAATATTTCCCAGTAATACCCCCAGCTGCCAGACCATTTGTATTAACTGACGGTAATACATGTGATGATGATCTAACTAACCAATTAATGGAAATAATTAAAGCTAACAATATCCTCAAACCTGATCCACTAGAAAAACCTATTGACGAGAAAAAAGAAACTCGTCGACAAAAAGCTCTTAATACTCTTAAATTTAGAATTAGTACATTCTATAACAATAGTCAGCAAAAAGCTAAGCACCCTACCAACGGTGAATTATAATGCCGTAGTCTTACCAAAAGTAAGGCTAGTCCTGTCTAGAGGGCTACATACTTAAATTGCGGGGATATCTCGATAAAAGAAAGACTTACATACTAAATCTTGTGAGAAATCACATTGATGGTTCTAGTTAATCACTAGAAATACAGTAAAAAATGTAAGTTTAGAGACAATCCGCAGCGAAGCCCCTAAGTTCGTTTCAGTCATGAATACGGGGAACGTTCAACGAATTTATAAGTATGGGCCGGAGAGATTGACTATCTCGATGAAGGCTTAAGATTAATTCTAGTCCCACTGGCAACAGTGTTTATTCTGTGTAAAACTTTATTATTCTAGACAAATAATAAGGAAGAAGGAATAAATAACAATGAAATCACGAGGAAATGCGTGACGGAGTTAGGTATCTCGAGAGCTATCAAAGGGATCAAGGAGAGAATCACTGGAAAGGATGGACAGCTTAGAAATAATCTTATGGGTAAAAGAGTTGAATTTTCTGGTCGAACGGTCATTGGACCCGATCCAAACCTTAAGTTTGGGGAAATGGGTCTGCCACCCGAAGTTGCTACCGAATTAACTACTCCTGAATATGTCACTAAATATAACAAAGAATATCTAACTCATATTGTTAACGAAGGAAAAGCTAATCTTCTTGTTAAAGGTTCCAGGAAAGTAACACTTAATCTAAAATATGCAGGAACCCGAAGAGGAACTTCTTTATTATATGGAGATGTAATTATTAGACAAGGAAAAGAACTTACTATAGATAATACTAAAGACCTTAAATTACTTCCAGGTGACCTATTTAGAAGGCCAGGATTGGTTCAACGAGGGGATATGTTAATAAGGAAAGGTAAAAGATTAACTATAGAAGATCCTAATATAAATCTTCATATGGGTGATAAAATCGAAAGAAAAGGTAAAATTATATCTGTTATTACTCTACCTAAGAAAAATCTTATCAAGGTAGAATTAGGAGATATTGTCCATCGACATCTTAAAGATGGTGATATCCTTCTGATTAATCGCCAACCGACTGAACCAATGTGTTAGGGTCGTAACAGGTAGCTGCTTTAATGGTTGAGTAAGAAACCATTAAAGATAAACAGTGTAACTTACTCTTTAATATAACTACCTAGTCATATAAATTATGGCAAGATTCCTTAATTGCGGGAACCTCCTTAGAGCTTTAACTACTTTCCTTATATTAGAAATGATATAAGACACCAAGGTAATGACTTCGGGTATAGTAATAACGTTAAAGATTGGACAATCCGCATCTAATCCCTAAGGGTAAAATTGCGACTGCCTATGGGAAGAGTTCAACGACTGCACTGCTGAAATTGAAAATATTTTTAAAGATTATCTTAATTGATAAAATGGATAAAAAAAAATTAAAGCAATCTGAAATATACTTAATTACTAATAAAAATAATAATAAAATGTATATTGGCCAAACAACATCTTATTATCCTTGTGGAAGAAAAGGGGGGTATTTGTATAGATGGAAAAGGCATATAAGAAATTCTAAAAATAATATATACGAAACTAAAGCATTAACAAATGCTATAAAAAAATATGGTGAAAAATCTTTTAAAGTAGAATTATTACTATTATGTGATAAAAATAAGGCAGATTATTTTGAATGTAGATTTATTAAGTTGTATAATACTATTTGTCCAAATGGTTATAATATAGAATCAGGTGGAACAAAAAACAAAAAACTTCATCTTAATACAAGAAAAATTATAAGTTCAAAAAATCGTTTTAGATATATGTCTAAAAAAAATATAAATAAAGTAAAATGTTTATTAGAAGATCTAAAAATAGAAAAACTTCCTATGGGTATACAATATTCTAATGACACTAAAAAAAAATACGAAGGTTTTGTTGTTTCGATAATACCTAAAAAAAGTTTTACTGCTAAAAGCAGAACTTTGAAAGAAAAATTACAACAAGCTTTAAAATATTATGAGCTAATTAAAAATAATGATAAAAATGGTATTAAAAAATTTAATGAAAATTTGAAAAAAAAGGCATTATACTTGATTAGTTCTTATAAAAGAAAAACACTACTAGTTGAAAGAGCTAAAAAAGCAATGAGTAATATTGGTATATCAGAATTACCTATGTACGTAAGATACGAAAAAAGGAGTGAGAGATTTTACGTTAAATTTCCTGATCAGGGTTGTAAATATTTTAAAAAACATGATCCTGAGGAATCTTTAAAACAAGCAATAAATTATATTAAACAGCAGCAACGGGAATCGGTCTGAGGGGAGTCGCAGCCCCTATGAAGGCTTAAGATATAGTCTAGTCCTATAGAGAAATCTATAGGTAATCGCTTCACCGCGGTTCTATGATGGCGAAAAAGATTAGAATATTGCCAGGAAAAACTTTTAGATTGAACTTGGCTTGTACTAAGTCATTTAATGCTGACTTCGATAAATCAGATTTCTAACATAAGAAATCTGTCTCTGTCGAAAACAGGAGGCGTGAAAAGCGTGCTACCTCCTAGTGAGTAATTTCAAATTACTTGCGAAACTCCTCGAGGATCGGGAAACTCCTAAAGCTCTCGCTACCATCTGACC
>Ga0222719_10002136_pt1 | contig 18367 bp, 29 predicted proteins | sample C33_34DmetaG_FD_165039 | JGI IMG/M metagenome (GOLD analysis project Ga0222719, IMG submission 165039) | Estuarine water microbial communities from San Francisco Bay, California, United States - C33_34D | ecosystem: Environmental > Aquatic > Marine > Unclassified | place: USA: California... | reverse complement strand
TCTCAATCCCAACTGATACAGCATCGTATTTCTCTACAGCATTGAATATCTGTTCTGCTGTTTTATCAAAAGTCCATCTACCATAGACTATCTCTTTTACGTACCAACCATCTTGGTTTGCCTTGACGATTGATATTGCCGTGTTATCCAGTTTGGATTTCCTGTTCCTTTTGGTTCCATCATCAAAACCAGCAAGGTCAACAGCAATGTAGTATTCACCATCATCAGGTTCTTCTGTATCAATTCTGATCCACTCTTCCTTAAAGATATTAGAGCCTTGTGCCTCAAACGAAGCCAAGAACTCTTGACGAAAAGCAAAGGATGACATTGTTTTCTTTGCTGTGTCTATCTCCTCTGGATCAAGCATTGGGTTATCATACGAAGTAAAATGCCAACCTTGATACGTATCGTCTATTCCACTCGAAGCTAGTTGATGCAGATCATAAAAGTGGTTACGACCCATTGGTGTACCAATAAACATAGCTGAACCCTTCTGGTCAGCCAGTGCAGGTCTTAGGATTTGTTCCCAGACGCTTGGTTTCATATCTGCATATTCATCCATGACCAAGAACTTCAATGACACACCACGCATTGTCTCTGGTCTGTCTGCCCCTTTTAATGAAATAGTAGCTCCGTTAATTAGGGTTATCTGTAGGTTGTTAATGTGACTACTCTTAACAACGGGATGTCCTACCTCAAGTAGAGTCTGCCACATAATGTCCCTAGCCTGTCCCTGTGTAGGAGCAACATAGAACACATGACCAGACTTAACCTGCAAGGCATAGAAGATAAGCTGATAAGCAGCCAGTCTGGATTTACCAGTCCTTCGTCCAGCCGCTACAACTTTAAACCTTGCTTTACTATCCCAGACTTCTTGTTGCCATGGGAGTAGTTTTATTTTTAGGTCAGTGGACACTAATTATCTTCTCCGAGCTCTTGGTAATCACTAGGCACCAAGTTGATATAGTCTTCTGTGTCCTCTTCATTCTGTTCAGAACCTACTGTTTCTATCTCCCCATTCACACCAGTGATTGTAATGTTAACACTGGCTTTCCCTGCTCCTGCTTTGTCTTTATCAAAGTACGAAAGAGGCATTAGACGATCAACCAGTAGTTTCCATGCTGCTGCTTGGTTCTTATGTTCATCATCCAGTGCAGCATTAAGAATAGAATCCAAAACCCTTCTGGACTTAGGTGAAGCTAAGAGCCTTGCTTTGTATTCCCTGATTGCATCAGCATCACCCTTCGGTCTACCAATGGTTCCAGGCTTCTTACGTTTAGCAATCTCTGACTTCTTGGGCCTTCCTCTGCCCCTCTTCCTAGCTCGTTGCTCCTTTGCTTCTATACTGTTCTTTCGTTCTTCTACTTTTGCTTTTAAAGCAGAATCTTCTTTCTCAACTGGATTCTTGGACATTCTGATACTCTTTACCCTTAACGGAGAGACTATGATTCTACAAAATAAACAGGCAATAGCTTCGCTGCTTATCATATATTCTTGGATGTTGCCTTAGCAAAACTAAGGAAGCTTAAGAGATCGTTTATTTCTGTATATTTTTACTATTCCCTTAGTAACTTCTAACGATAAGTATATTATATCATATTTTTACGAAAAAATCAAGAGTTGTAACGAAAAAAAGATTAAGATATATCTTATCGCGTAGCGATCAATCAGTACAGATTCTGCTCTATTCTGCTCTGTGATTTTCCCTGTATTTTGTTTTTTACAAAAATATATAATATAAACAAGCACTTGGACAGGGTTTTCTTCATTTCTCTTTCGTTGCTTTCTCGTTAAATTAAATATGGAAAGTTTTGGAAAGTTTTGGGGAACTGTCGCAAATTTTGCGCTTCTCAAATTCACCTTTTTTAGTATCTGGGGTGGTACTACTATAAATAAACAGCCACAAGCCCCCTCCCCGCCCCTTCTATAAAGGTTGCCCAAGCATTTATAAAGAAAGTTTATCATTAATGCGAATGATTATCATTATCAAGTAGCAAGGATGTGGGTTGGTGGGGTTGCCCCATTAAGCATTTAACCAGGCAATACACAATCACACCATTATCCATACTATATATATACCCATGCCATATATTCCTAAAGGTTATATCTCACTCGTTAATCTATAAAAACAAATCATAAATAAGGTGTTGACATCCATCCCACCTGCCCTATACTGACCACATCAAAACAAAACAAAACGAGGGTATACAAATGAAAACGACATTAACCAAAGAACAAGCGATTAGCACCCTATTACAAGATGAATGGGCTGGCTGGACATATGACGAAGCAGAAGCCCTTATTAACTGGTACGAAACGTGCGAGGAGGACATAGGCGAGCAAATAGAACTTGATGCTGTTGCTATTCGTTGCGAATGGGCTTCGGAAAGTAAAGAGGAAATCTGCGAGAACTACGGGATTGACCCGCTGGATTTAATATGGCAGCTTGAGGAGAATACGATTTATTTTGAGATGCCTAGCGGCAAAATACTCTACCAACCTTGGTAATTGTAATACCATGCAAAAGGTATTAATGTAATAAACACAAAACTAAACGAGGAAATACAAAATGAACAGATTATTAATGGCGGCACTAATCACAACAATCCTTGCTCACTTGTTTATATGGGCAAGCAGCATGGACTATCAAGAGAATCTAGTTCAGGAGCAACATTATATAAAAATGGTATGCGAAGGACACTGGCCAGATTACAGAAACGAAAAACCGGAGTGTAAATAATGAAAACAGATTATGAAATAGCAAGTCACGCCTATTCGTGGGCACATGATGAAAACTGGGATGGCGAATACATGGCACTGACAGACGGCCTAAAGGATGAACTTGTTTGTATGTACTATCAAAAAAATCCAAACTTACTTGAGGAGGCTTTTCCCGCAATGGCATATGCACTAGGCGCAGAGCAAACACTAGCTGAGATATATGAACCAGAAACAGAATCCAGGCTGGCTGAAATCCTTCGTACTGTGCTGTATACAGAAAGCGAGGATGCACTACGTGAAATTTGTGATAGATACTACCAACAACTGATGGACAACGATTACTTGGAGAACAGCAATGATTGAGGACAAACATAAAGCACTAGAAGCAATGAAAAAAGCTGGTGAACTAGCAGACCTAGCAGTAACAGAACAGGACAGAATGGCAGCATGGAATCAAAAGAAACTAGCACTGGATCTGTGCAGTGATTCATTAGTACCATACGACCAGATGCTTGCAGCATATATGCAAGGCCTTAACATACTTAAACACTAGGAGACAAAAATGAACAAGCAAACACTATTCAATATGATTAGCAACAATCTATCACTATTTCAGGCAGGTATTCTCACAGAATTATACGAGAAACCCACCTATAGATCAGAGCTAGCTAGTGCATTGCAGAAAGATGATCCATCCACGTACAGAGCAGCACTGGTGCTGGTTGAGAAAGGACTGATTGAAAAGAGACATGCCCCTAAGAAGGAAGGGAGAGGAATCAAACGATCTTTATTCGTAATCACAGATTTAGGACTGGAGTTATTCCAATGAGTATTTTAGTGGTATTTGTTAAAGAATCTGACCTAACTGGAGGTGCATCATGGCAATCATCAGCGCAGTAACAAACTTGGATTTGAACAGAAAGCAAAGGGAAAAGAACAAACAGTTAGTAGATGACTACCTTAAAAATGGTGGGAAGGTAACAGTCTACCCTTTCGGCGCATCATCAAGAACAGAAAGTTTCTACCAAACAGAACTACAGAAACAAACACGTAAGAAATCCAACTTAAAAAATAAAAATAGAGGGGCCTCTATTACTATCTAATAGGGTGGTATAGGGTAGTATCTTAAACGCCGTTAGAACGCAATACAGAGCCTCTCAGGGGGTATGAATAATATGATTGAAGGAAAAGGTAACTTAGACCACACTAAATGGAGTCCAAATGAATGCGTAATTATCTATGAGATTCCAGCAGAGCTACAGTACTTAGCCTTTGTCTCTGCTCAGATAACAAACAAGATAATTTTATATAAAATAATGAACAAAAACACTTGACAGAACAGATTGTATAGGTAATACTTAACTCAGTATCTCCCATAGGTATATCCTCATTAGCCCCAACCAGAAATGGAAGGGGCTTTTTTTTTGAGCTAGTATTATGAGATGTTGTGTTTGTGATTCAGAGTTAAATAACTACGAGGTGACACTGAAGTACCCACCTGAACATCCAAAAGCAGATGAGTACCTTGATATGTGTACGGAATGTATTGTGGTGATTAACGAAAATGCAGTGGTGTGTAACGAACTGCTTTAGAAATTATGGGTAATGGAAGAGTACCTTAATTCTTGTACTGGTACTCCAGTATCAGTTGGCAATAGTGCATTGCCTTCTTGATATCTTCTTGCCCATTCTTTGACTTATGTCTTGAGATGTACTTGATTACATTCCCTTCCAGGTAATCCAAACTGTTTGCTTGGATATACTCTATCGGCTGTATAGCCATCTGTTTGTAGTGGCTACCACCTTCCTGTTTGCTACTTGCTTTAGACATAGCTATGGCCTTAATAAGAATATTCTTAGAAGTTTCTAGGAGTTTCTTTGTTTCTATTTGTTTGTTTATTCTTGTTTCTGTTTGTCTTTTCCTTAAAGGCATTGTATTGCTGAGTTAAAAACCTGTCAAATACTTTCTTCGTTCTCTTTCTTCGTGTTTTTATAACGAAAGAATCTATAACTTTTGTTGTCTTTTGTATTACCATTGTTCACAGAACAACAAACTAGGAGATTACGAAATGAAAGATCTAATACAAGAATACGATGTAATGCAGGACTTCACGTCAGAGATGGAAGAGGCATATTTGTTCTCTGATATCATGGGCTATATCAAAGATTATGGATATGAACAGTTCAGAAACAAACTGAATGCCAAGTTGGAAGAACATTACATGGAACAGATGGCATCTTTTCTTCGTTACAAAGAACAGTCTCAACAGGTGCTGTACTAATGGGTGGCAAGTGTTTAAGTGAGAGATTGTCCTGTGAGTGTGGTAGTAGTGACGGAATACAAGTGTTTCTTCAAGACGATGGAACACAAGATGGATACTGTTTTGCTTGTGGAAAATACTACAGTGCATCTGATATTAATGGGAATCCAAAACCATACAGTTCAGTAGTTGTTCCTATGGTTAGACAGGAAACTAAGATGGATTTAAATAAGATCAAGAAACTACCTAGTTCTGAGATTAAGGATAGAAAGTTAAACAAGGAAACAGTAGAACACTTCTCAGTAAGGGTTGAACACTCAGAAGAAACTGGAGAGATAATCAAGCATTACTATCCTGATACTCGTAATGGAGATATCGTAGGGTACGAAGTAAGAGACACTAGGGATAAGAAGTTCAGTGCTGTTGGTGATCGTAAGGGGGACATAGATCTATGGGGTTCCCACCTTACAAGCAGTGGTAAGAAGTTATTTATTACTGAAGGCCGCATAGATGCTATGTCCTTGTATCAATCCATCGTTGAGAACAGATCAGCAAAGTACAGAAAGTACACACCTTCTGTGGTTTCTTTAACCAGAGGCGCACAAGGCGCAGCTAGTGACTTGATGAATAACCGGAAGTACCTTGAGAAGTTTGATGAGATCATTCTCTGTTTTGATATGGATCAAGCAGGACAGAAAGCATTAAGGGATTGCATTAAGATTATCCCAACTGCTAAAGCTGTCACACTTCCACTTAAGGATGCCAGTGATATGCTTGTTGCTGATCGTGGCTCTGAGTTGTTTGACTTGTCTGTTTGGAATGCACAGCCTGTACGCATGGGTGAGGTTGTAGACGTAGTAGACGTAATAGAAAAAGCTATGGAACGTCCTCAGATGGGGATTCCTTTCCCCTGGCCCACTGTAACTAAGGCTTGTTTTGGTATAAGACCACACACCATTCACTGCGTAGGTGCTGCACCTAAGATTGGTAAGACGGATCATCAACATCAACTGGTCCACCACCTAGTCTTTAACGAGAAAGTCAGGGTTGGTATGTTTGACCTTGAGAACAGTCCTGTAAGAACGGCTAAGAAACTAGCCAGTAAACATGCTAAGGTGGACTTTACTAGACCTGACAAAGAATACTCAGATGATCTATTGAGAAGTACCTTGCTCTCAATGAACGGAATGGTGCGGTTCTATGATCGTGGTGCAAGTAGGGATTGGGACGACATCAGAATAGCAATTCAGGAAATGCACTTACTTGATGGTATCAATATCTTTATTCTTGATCCACTGACTGCACTGATATCACGTTATTCTTCTTCAGAGGCTAACGATAAACTGAATGAGATAGCAACGGACATGGCTGACCTGGTTCAGTCTTATCCTATTACTCTATTCTGTTATTCCCATGTAAACCCAAAACCAAAAGGTTCTAAACCACACGAAGCAGGGGCTAAAGTTCTTAGCTCTGAGTTCACTGGTTCAAGGGCAATGGAGAAGTGGTTTCACTATGGTCATGGGATTAGTAGGGACAGAACAGATGACTGCCCTGAAGAAAAAAAGAGTATGTCACAGTTTTATATGTTGTTTGATCGTGAGTACGGACAGACATACAATTGCGATGTGTTCTTTGATGAACCAACTGTAACTTACCTTGAGCCAAAGAAGGGTTGGCAGTAATGACTGATTATGTAATTGACATTGAAACGGATGGAATAGATGCTACAAAAATACATTGCATGGCTATTAGAGAAGAGTCTGGGCATATTCAGGTTCATACAGTATATGATGATATGCGTTCTTTTCTGTGTTCTCTACGGGATAGTGACCGCATTATTGGGCACAACTTTATTCGTTATGACTGGCCTGTCCTGTCTAGGATTCTTAAGGTCGAGACTAAAGCGTTTATTGTAGACACCCTTTCCCTGTCATGGTATCTGTATCCTGATCTACCCAAGCATGGGCTTGAGCAGTGGGGTGAAAGGTTTGGGATTGAGAAACCAAAGGTTGATGATTGGGAGAACCTAGATATAGGTGAATACTGTAGGCGGTGTGTTGAGGACGTTAAGATTAATACTGCCCTATGGGAGAACCTACTATCCTATCTTACCAATCTATACAACGATGAGAATCATGATAGAGCCATCAAGTATCTGTCACTTAAGATGAAGTGTGCTGCACTTCAAGAGAAGTCTAAGTGGAAGTTGGATGTTGATAAGGCTAAGTCCTTGTTGTCCGATCTTGAGCAGTCTTATCAAGAATCAATTGACACACTTTCAGTTATAATGCCAACAGTTCCTATAACCAAAAAGAATAAGAAACCATCAAAGCCATATAAGATTGATGGTTCTTTATCTGTTGCTGGTGAGCGTTGGAAAAAGATTACTGAAGACGCTGATCTTCCTTTTGATACAGACGAGACAATCATAACAGTGGTTGGGCAGGAATCACCAAATCCTGGTAGTGTTCCACAAATAAAGGATTGGCTAAAGAGACTTGGCTGGAAACCTCAGACATTTAAGTTTGCCAAAGAAACAAAAAAGGCTATCCCACAAATCAAGGGTAGTGATGGATCGCTATGTAAGTCAGTATCTAAGCTGTCTAAACAGTATCCAGAGTTGAAGCACTTGGAAACCATGACTGTGGTTAAGCATAGAATAGGATTGGTAAAAGGGTTCCTTGATAACGTAGACTCAGACGGATATGTAAAGGCTGAGATACAGGGATTAACAAACACACTGAGATTTAAACATGCTGTCTGTGTGAATATCCCATCAAGTCGTAAGCCGTATGGTGCTGAGATTAGATCATTACTTACTGTTCGCAATGACGATTATGTTCTCTGTGGTTCAGACATGGCATCCCTTGAGGATCGTACCAAGCAGCATTACATGTGGGACTACGATGCTGAGTACGTAAAGGAGATGATGACACCAGACTTTGATCCACACCTTGACCTTGCATTGTCTGCGGGTGCATTGACTGAACAACAGGCAGCAGATTATAAGGCTGGGGTTCAGCCCGAAGATGTAGTTCAGATCAGGCACAACTACAAGGGTGGAAACTATGCCTGTACGTATGGTGCTGGAATAGCAACTCTTTCTCGCCAGCTAGATATCAGCGAAGAAGATGCTAAGAAAATACATAAGGCATACTGGGATCGTAACTGGTCTTTGAAGGAGATAGCGAACAACGTAGGGACACGTAACATAGACGGGAAGTTATGGCTATGGAATCCAGTATCAAAGATGTATTACTACCTGAAGACTGAGAAAGACAAGTTCAGTACGCTAAACCAAGGAACTGGTACATTCTGTTTTGATATGTGGGTTGCTTATATCATTCAGGAAAGACCACAGCTAACAGCACAGTTCCATGATGAAGTGATCTTAGAGCTGCATGAAACCAAACAAAATGATATAAAGGAGTTGTTAAACAGATCTATACAAAAAGTCAATAGGTTGTTACACTTGAATCGTGAGTTAGAATGCGACATAAAGTTCGCTAAAGATTATTCTGAAATCCACTAAGGAGATTATCATGGCTTTTGAACGAGTAATGAGTCAAGAAGTATCTAGCAGTAAAACCGAATACTCAAACCTTGAGTCTGGTGAATATGAAGGAAGGCTGGTGTATGTAGCTGACCTTGGTATGCAAGAACGAAACTATGCAGGGGAAGAGAAACCACCATGCCAACAGATCTCACTCTGTGTTGAGATTCTTGATAACACTGTAACTATTGATGGCAAAGAAGCACCACGCATTTTGTGGACTAAGCCCTTTAACATCTTTCGTGCTATGACTGGCCTGGGAAAAGAACTTGAATACTACAAAGCATTCAAACCCTCAGCGGAAGAAAATCAGGTTGCTGACTGGGAATCCGCACTGGGTATGCCTTGTACTGTAGTGATTAAGAACAAACAAGTACAAGACAAAGTATACGATGAGGTTGCAGGTCTTGCATCCATACCAGCTAAGTATCGTGACGCAGTAAGCAAGTCTAGCTTTACAGATCAGTGTTGTGCTGGTGCTGAAGATTCAGAAAGCCCTGCTATTAAGTCTCTGTTTGGTTTGGCTAAGTACATTCATGAGAAGCGTATTACAGAGTCAAACAAACCAGAACTTAAGGCTGTGCAGTCAGACACACATGAAAAGTTTGATGACGACATCCCATTCTAAGGATTGTTACAATGAAACTTCTGATTGATGGTGACCCTATTGTTTATCGGATAGGGTTCGCTTGCCAAAGTACAGACAAAGAAACGGGGTTGGTTACGGCTGACCCCGATTCATTTACGCTACATAGTTGTAAGTTGTTTGTAAATGAAATCATCAAGGATACACAATGTGAATCCTATAAGATATTCCTAACTGGTAAAAACAACTTTAGGTATAAGATTAGGAGTGACTACAAAGAAAACAGATCAGGCTCAAAGAAACCCTATCATTACGAAAACATTAGGGGCTATCTGATTGAGCACTATGACGCACAGGTTGTAGACGGAATGGAAGCTGACGATGCAATGGCGTTACTCCAGACTGACGATACCGCAATAGCCACCATTGATAAAGACTTGTTGATGGTTCCTGGCCTTCACTATAACTACATTAAGAAAGAGTGGAAAGAAGTAACAGAGGAATCTGGTACTAGGTTCTTTTACACTCAGATGTTAACTGGTGATAAGGTTGATAACATTATTGGAATCAATGGTATTGGCCCTAAGAAAGCTGAGAAACTATTGTCTAATAACGACAGGGAAACTTGGGACAATCTGGTTATTGATCTGTACATTGAAGAGTTTGGTGAAGACGGGTTCCAAAGAGCAGTTGAGAACAGCCAACTACTATGGATGCTTCAACGCGGTAGAACAATACCAATGGATTTTCATAATGCCAACCAGAAAGAAAGCAGTAGCAAGAAAGAAAGCAAAAAACAGCAAGTACCGTAGTAGTTTAGAGGCTAAGTTTGCAGCGAATAACAGTGGCAAGGGTTATCAGTACGAACCATTCTCAGTGCCATACGTTATGAAACGAAACTATAAGCCTGACTTTGTACTTGATGACATCTTGATTGAATGTAAAGGTTTCTTTCGTCCAGGTGACACCCTAAAGTACAAGTCAATACGAGACAGCCTACCAGACTATGAGTTAGTTTTTGTACTCTCTGATCCAAACAAGAAAGTACGAAAAGGAAGTAAACTAACAATGGGCCAGTGGTGTGAGAAAGAAGGCATAAAACACTTCACTGTTTATGAAGACAAGAAGCTAGACAACTACATACAAAGTAGGAGGAAGCATGAAGATAGCAGTGATACCTGATTGTCAGGTTAAAGATGGCGTACCAATAGACCACCTTGAATGGGCCGGAAAGTATATCGTAGACAAGAAACCAGATGTGATTGTAAACCTTGGTGACTTCTGGGATATGCCTTCACTTAGTAGTTACGATAAAGGCAAGAAGGACTTTGAAGGCCGTAGGTACAGTAAGGATGTAGAGTCAGGGAACAGGGCAATGAACTTGTTTCTTGCACCAATCAAGAAAGAAATCCAAAGGCTAAAACGAAACAAGAAAAAGGGTTGGAAGCCAAGGCTTGTTTTTCTGCTTGGAAATCACGAACAACGGATAGAACGTGCTGTAAATACCGATGCCATCTTAGAAGATGTGATTGGCTACCACGATTTTAACCTGTCCGATTGGGAAGTGTTTGATTACCTTGAGCCTGTAATTATTGGTGGTGTAGGGTTCTCTCACTTCTTTACCTCTGGCGTTAAGGGCCGTCCTGTATCAAGTGCTAGGGCTATGATTACTAAGAAACACATGAGCTGTGTGATGGGCCATGTGCAGGACAAAGACATAGCGTTTAGCAGGAGGGCCGATGGTACTGCTATTACTGGTATCTTTGCTGGGATCTTCTATCAACACAGTGAAGGGTATCTAGGACACCAAGGCAACAACAATTGGTCTGGAATCTGGATGCTTCATGAGGTTGATAACGGAAGCTTTGATGAGATGCCTGTTTCGTTAAGGTTCCTTAAAAAGAAGTATTCAGATAACAAAAGGAAAACAAAATGCAAATAGTATTTATGGCTGAACATGGACTGACACCAAACTTTAAGCCACTATCTTTTAGCAAAGAGTTTGGAAGAATTTTGTTATTTGGTCTACCATTGTTTGGATTCTGGTTGCCTTACATTGGGTTTACCACTTTCTTTATTGACGAATCAGAACAAGAAGAAAGTGTAGAAGTAGAATGTTTCTTAGTGCAGTTTTTACTGCTTGGTTTTTTTATTGTTTATAACGTATTGGAGAAAGAATAATGGAAATGGGTTTGTATGAATCCTACATTCACAAGTCAAGGTATGCTAGATACATACCAGAGCTACAGCGTAGGGAGACTTGGGAAGAAACAGTAGATCGTTATGTAAACTTCTTTAACGAAAGAACTGAAAACAAACACAGCGAAGACCTAGCTGAAATTAAACAGGCTATTCTTAACCTGGAAGTTATGCCTTCTATGCGGGCATTGATGACAGCAGGAGAAGCCCTTGATCGTGATAACGTAGCTGGGTTTAACTGTTCCTACTTAACCATTGACCACCCTAAAGCATTTGATGAGATGATGTATGTCTTGATGTGTGGTACTGGTGTAGGGTTCTCAGTAGAACGTCAGTACATACAGAAGCTACCTGATGTTGCTGAGAAGTTTCATGATACTGATACTACAATCGTAGTGGCAGACAGCAAGATTGGATGGGCTAAGGCTTATCGTGAACTGATCTCATTGTTGTACAGTGGTCAAGTCCCATCTTGGGATATCTCAAAGATACGCCCAGCAGGAGCAACACTTAAGACTTTTGGTGGTAGGGCAAGTGGCCCTGAGCCATTGGTTGATCTGTTTAACTTTACTGTCTCTCTATTTAAGAAGGCAGCAGGGCGTAAACTAAGCAGTATTGAGTGTCATGATATCTGTTGTAAGATTGCACAGATCGTAGTAGTTGGTGGTGTACGTAGGTCTGCCCTGATCTCACTCTCTAACCTTTCAGACGATAGAATCCGTAGGGCAAAGCATGGTCAGTGGTGGGTTGAAGAACCACAACGTGGTCTTGCAAATAACTCTGCTTGTTACACTGAAAAACCTGATTTTGATGCCTTCCTAAATGAGTGGGCTTCTTTGTATGAATCTAAGTCTGGTGAGCGTGGTATCTTTAGCAGGGTAGCCAGTAAAAAACAAGCAGCTAAGAATGAGCGTAGGGACACAGACCACGAGTTTGGTACTAACCCTTGTTCTGAGATTATTCTTCGCCCTAATCAATTCTGTAATCTGTCTGAGGTTGTTGTTCGTGCAGACGATACCATTACATCACTAAAGCGTAAGGTTCGTATTGCTACTATTCTTGGTACACTTCAAAGCACACTGGTTGACTTTAGGTATCTCAGATCAGTATGGAAAAAGAACACAGAAGAAGAAGCATTGCTTGGTGTATCCTTGACTGGTATCTTGGACAATCCTATTATGTCTGGGAAGATTGATGCTAATATAGCTTGGCACGCCCAACAAGACGCATGGGAAGAAGAGCTGTACTATGCACCAGACAAACAGTATCTTCTTGGTGGCGACTGGATTAACAACATTTGCATATCCAACACTTGGGATAATTTCTTGGGTGAAGAGTATGATGAAGACGATGAGGAAGTGGTTGAAGATCTTTCTGATATTCTAAAAATACTACGTCAAGTAGCAGTTGATACAAACAAAGAGTGGGCTGAGAAACTTGGTATCAATCAGTCTACTGCTATTACCTGTGTTAAACCCTCTGGTACTGTATCACAGCTAGTAAACTCTGCTAGTGGTATTCATGGACGATACAGTGATTATTATATCCGTAGGGTACGTGCTGATATGCGTGACCCTTTGTGTCAAGTCTTAAGTAATGCTGGTGTGCCGTGGGAAGCAGACGTTACAAGCCCAACTACAGCAGTGTTTAGTTTCCCACAAAAGGCACCAGAGGATTCTGTAATGTCTTCAGATCAAACTGGTATGGAACAGCTTAAACTGTGGTCTATTTACCAAGAGCATTGGTGTGAACACAAGCCATCCATTACTGTGTACTATAAGGACAATGAGTTCCTTGAGATTGGTAACTGGTTGTACAACAACTTTGATGAAGTAAGTGGTGTATCTTTCTTACCCTACTCAGACCATAGCTATGAGCAAGCTCCCTATGAAAAGATTACGAAGGAACAATATGAAGAGTTGTCGCAGAAGATGCCAACAGAGATTGATTGGAATATCAATGAAGCTTCAGATCAAACTGAGGGGGCGCAGACATTAGCTTGTACTGGAGGACAGTGCGAGTTATAAAAACTAGGGGGCCATTGCAGCCCCCTTTTTCTTCCCTGCTTTTCTATTTTTTCTTCCTAGGTTTTTTCTTTTTGGCTTGGGCTTTTTTAGCAGCCGCTTTTCCTGCTTTTGTGTATGGGTACTTCTTACCATTTACCATTGGCATTTGATTTCTCCTATTACCACTTCGTTTTATCAGCCCAAAAGGCTGCACTCATCTTACCCTTTGCAATGTTCTTAGCGTGTCTTGCTTTGAATGATGCACGTTTCTTTTTCATCCTTTCTGACTCACCAGCTTTGGGTTTGCCCGCAGTCTTAGCACCCTGTTCTCCAAACCGAATGGTCTTGATTTTATCCCCTTCCTTAGCAACTACAACATGGGATTTCTTAGGGTGATTAGGAGTACGTTTTGGTTTGTTGTAACCTGATACCCCTGCACGTTCTAGTCTTGAGTCTTTCTTAGCCATTATTTCTTGCCTTTTTTCTTGTATGGTTTAGCTGTTTTCGCTGCCTGCTTGAATGCCTTAGCAGTTGGTGCGCCTTTGGTACCAGGCTTTCTCATTTTCTCTCCACTGCCTTTAGCTATTCGTTTACGCTTTGCTTGAATATTTGAGTATAAACCTTTTTTAGCCATTATTTCTTACCCTTCTTTTTTGGCATTGTTAACTGCCTTCATTCGTGCAATTAATCTGTTAGCTCTATTAGGTACTTGCTTTGCCCATCTTGAGTCTTTCATTTGTTCTGCTGCTTCTAACCAATTACCAGCTTCAACAGCAGCCTTCATCATCTTAAACTGAGACAGCCTAGTATATCCCATGTTGAACATCATGTTTGCAACAATCAATTGTATTTCTTCTGGTAAATCAAAAAAGTTCTTATATAGCTTTTGACAATCATCTAGTACAGACTGTACATCAGCATCAAACAATTCAATTACTCGTTCTTCTGTGATTCTTGTTCCTACTGGTTTACCAAACTCTTCGTCATCTTCGGTAATTAAGTGCCCAATACCACAAGTAGGCAGACCAAGATGATCTAGGTATACCTTGTATACAACACCTTCATCTTCTGCAATTTCTGTACGTAATTTCTCAAGGTTCATTCTTTAATCCTGTTTTTGTGAAGCACCAAAGTAAAACGAAACAACAGCACTAACTAAACCACCCATGTACCCCAAGACTAGGTTGATAAGCTCCATACTGTTCTGCTCAGGTGGCATGATAGTGATCATCCCAATGTACGAACAGAAGAACAGTACCATCACGATTCCAATTAACTTAGCAGTCCAGTCTTTGCCGAAGTGTTGTCTTGCATCCTGCTTGTCAGCAGTTTCCAATGCAAACAAATCCACATCAAGCTCTTTCATCTTAGCATCAAACTCAGCATCGGCTTCTTTGATAAGGCTTAGTTGTTCTGGAGTTGCTGTCTGTATTGCTTTGTTAATTGCTTTCTCGTTGTCATCACAACCAAGTGCATCAGCAATCATGGATGCAGCAGCACCCCCTAGTGGGCCACCTAAAGCAGTCCCTAGTGTTGGGGCTACAGCCCCTACGATGGATTTAATTGCACCTAACATTTATGTCTCCTAATCAGCAAGTGGGTTATCTAGTGCGCGTTGTAGTTTAGCTGTAAGTCGCTCTTCTAATTCCTTCATGTCAGCTTTCTGTGAACTCCTGAGCGATTCCCTGCGTGTTTCAAACCTTGATTCTGCTTCGTCTATTAATGTTCTGACTTTGTCCTCAAGGCCATTGACATCATCCTCAACACGATCAGCTACTTTCTCAATTCTAAGTATGTCATCACGCAATCCATTCTTGATGTCACGTGTGTAGTTGTTATTGGCTTCTAGCTTTTCTTGGATGCTTGCTATATCACCCTGTACTGCATCTAGGTCAAGAGTAGCAATAGACTCTACCTTCTGGTACATCATAAACCCTGCGTAGAGCGCACCTAGTACAGGCCCAACCAAAGCAATCAGACCAGCGATAGTTGCTGGTGTCAGCTTATAACCAAACAGCCTAAGCTCAACGCTCACTATTCTCAAACCTCATATTGCGTAATTGCTCTAGCTCTAGTTCAAGTTTCTCTACCTCAAGCCTTCTAGCGCGAAGCTCAAGCTGGTACAGAGTATTACAGTTAATACGCTCGCGTGGCTTATCCAGAGGGATAGTAATGCGGGCATAGACTCCAATGTCTTTAGTTTCACGATCCATCGGGTCATTGTTTGAGAAAGGCCCACTAGCATTATCTACTATTCCCATCATGCCAAACTCAAAGTTAGTTGCACCACCAACGGCGTTAGAACAATCCATGTCCCCAGCCCTAAACTTATCGCTTTGATGATTCATGTTTGAACTGGGCAGGCTTAAGTTCAATGAACTGTTATCAGAGACAGCCATAACAGGAAAAAACAACAAAGTTAACAGGATTCTTCTCATTACTTGTCCTTAAACTTAGAACAAATCTTAGAAGACACAAATGCTTTGGAGTCGTTGTCTCCTTGTATTAATGATCTTGTACAAATATACACTGCCCTGTCTTTATCCTTGTCGCTTATATAAACGGCAAAGTTTAGGTGTTTGAGATAATTTAGGGAAACTATGTGATACGAGCTAACAAAAGGAATCGGATTAAAATCTTTATCAAAGACTCCTATTTCGTAGTACTTAGCATCTGTACGTTTATTGAACAGGCGCATATCAACCTTAGAAACCCCATCTACGTAAGACGGGGTTAGTACAGGATAAGTGGGCGTCATCTCATGGGCATAAGCACCACAAGATAACAGCCATAGTAAGATTAGTTTGCGATACATTCTGCTTCTACAATTGCTCTGTATGTACCACCAGGAAATGCTTTGTTGTATCCGTACTCAGCAGTGGAATCCACCTTGAACCAGACAGTACCAGCAGTGTGCAGGTCAAACTCTGTTGTGGCATCATATTCAACAGCATTGGTATCGTAGTCAGACATAGCTGTATCAGATACAGAGGACACTGTAGTGGAGCCTGTCCAAGTAACAGTATCAGTTAGGTTTGGACTGGTACTAAAACTGGTAGGGGTTGTGACCTTAGCAGTATAAGCATCAGCCAGTGATACATCGTAACGAATGATAGGCATTACACCACCATCTGCTGCTGCTGTACTTAGTTTATCTGAGGTAGGGTTACCATAAATACCAGCAGTATCAGTATTGATAATACATTTAGATTGAACTGTACCAGTAATCAGGACATCCTCAGCAAATGTCAAACAAGACACCAAGGACAAAACTATTGAATAGACAAGTTTCATTTATTTTTCCTATTGTATTGCATATCTACCATTTGAGTATGCAGTAGTTGTTGTGCTAATCCGTTTCTTAGACCACGTTTACTGTACGGTATTTCGCTGTCATTGATCTGTACTGTTTCCTTGTACGTACCACCAACAATAGCAACCGAATAATACTGTGTGAGATTTACTGTGTTTACTAATGCTTGCAGAGCAGTTTGCTGGCTTGCTTGCATTGCTGTAGCCATTGCATCCTGTGCCTGGCTAAATCTGTTTTCCTCTTCCTCTTTAGGTTCTTCTTCGTCTTTGTCGGCATCGGTGTTTTCATCGTTATCCTCGTACAAGTCAGAGTCAGTAGGCTCTAAAGCACCCAAAGCCACATCATCAGACATGGCATCGTAAATCTCTACTTCTGGTATTTCTGGTATGTACGGCTCTGGTTCAATGTCTTGTCGTCTCCAGTTGTAAATCACTACAGGGTCAACTACTTTACCCTTCCCCTTAATTTCTATTTCACCATCACCCCACAGATTAATCGGGATATTCGGTACAGGTACAGCTTTAACAATTGTATTGCCTGGTAGTCCAGACCAATCATCAACCTCACGGAAGATATAACCAGATTCTGTGGCGTGTCTGTTCTGAATTGACACCACCATATCGTCTGATATAGCTTTCTCGGCCGTATATTGGTATATCACGGCGTTTATGTCTAACCCAGTAGTATCGGGTACCCCAAGCATAGACGCGCTCATAGACCAATTGTGGGCGTTTAAAGCGGCATTGCCAGATGTGCCGTATGTGTACTCGCTAGAGTAGGAGTAGCAAGCCCAAGCCACCAAACATAGACTTACTAGTAGTTTTGATTTTCTCATCTTCTGTTTTCTCTACCTTGTCTACATCATATGTACGAGGAGTTGGATTAGCTTCCCATGCAGCCTTAGCAGCAGGGCCAATTAACCCATCAAACGGACAAGGAGTGCCAGCATCCATCATTGCTTGGAACACACGCTTGTCCTGACACATAACAGAAACAGCAGCTACCTTCATGCCCATGTCATATAGGGTCTTGGCATTCTTCAGCTTCTCACAATTCATATCACGAACAGTAGAACCCATAGAGATACCGAGAATCTGAGTTTGAACTGCACCAGCAACACCAACAGTACAGAGATCAGAATTCCCATTGGCATTAAACTGTGGTGCAATTGCAGACGGGGGTGGAGACTTAATCCTTGTCTCCATGTTCCCCTTGGTTGTTACTGTGCTGTTTGTTGTAGAGTCTGTTACTATTGGATCAGCAGCAAAGGAGTTCATTCCGTAGAACAGAAACACAAGCACAAAGGGTAAATAACAGAACAGGAATCTCATTAGATTTAGCATTGGTTAGTCCTTATTCCATTTTTCCCAGTTCTCTAGTCCACCACCAAAAAAGTTGTACCAAATCTTACCGCCAACAGGCAGTTCTTTTATTACTTTTTCTGGCAGAACATCACCAGAAGTAACTAAATTACCTACGTCTGTCAATATAGCATCTACTGAAGACATTGGTGGGGCTAATGTATTGGTTATAAAACCACTAACGTCACCCCGCTTAAGGTACATTGACCTTGTGTAGTCGTTTATACCAACAAGTTTTGTAAGGTTTTCAAAGTAGTTATCTTCTGCAATATCGTTTAGTTCAAAACCCCTACCAAGTAGGCCATCTTTTACTTCGTCAACAGTAGCTCCTGTAAGAGGAACAAGTGTCATGTATTTTAAAAGA
>Ga0222719_10002135_pt1 | contig 18373 bp, 17 predicted proteins | sample C33_34DmetaG_FD_165039 | JGI IMG/M metagenome (GOLD analysis project Ga0222719, IMG submission 165039) | Estuarine water microbial communities from San Francisco Bay, California, United States - C33_34D | ecosystem: Environmental > Aquatic > Marine > Unclassified | place: USA: California... | reverse complement strand
TTGGAAATTGGTTAGATGTGTAGTCAAAGAAACTTTTCACAAAGTCTTCCACAGTTTGCTCTTTGTCTTTGAATGATTTTTCTTCTTGATCTTCCATGCCAAATTTAGAACGCATTCTATCTGATTCATAGTCGTAATCTTCTTGTGCGGCTTTCAATGCTTCTTCGTGTTCTGGACCGCCTGGTTTAATCATGTCATTTGCGAAATCATCATCAACTTTGTGATTTCCATCGTATGTGTATTCACCTCTCAAACTGTTAGGATCAACTTTACCATTGATGGCTTTGTAATGGATTTTACCGTATGCCATTTCTCCATCATCACCTGGCAATTCATATTCGAATGAACCTTCGTAATCTGTTTCTGGATTTTCTTTTTGTACTTCTTTGTTTTTTAATTTATCAAAATTTGTTTTTAAATATTCCATTGCATCTTTGGCATTATTAAATTTTGTTACAGATTTTTCATCTTTGTCTAAAATATCATACACCATCTTACCATCGTCACCTTTGTACATAGACACATAAGGTTTAATGTCTTCAAATGTTATTGCTTCATTTTTTTGATGATCTTGATAAAAATCTCCAGCCATATCAATCGTACTGTTGTATGTGTCCTTGAATTCTTCCATGTCCATTGATTGTGCATCATCCGCCATGGCTTTGTATTGTTGTACATCCTTTATGCCATAAAGTTTATCAAAACTTTTCATATGTGGATAATGACCTTCTGCAACGTCCTCTTCTTCTTCAGTTTTCATATCACCTGTTTCGATTTTTGAAACCAGTGTAGGATCTTTTTGTGAAATATAATCTAAAATCATTGGACGCATACAAGCATCTGAATCTTCATTTGCCGCTTTTTCAATTTCAGCATTTAATTCTTCATCATCAATTATACCTGCTAGACTTTCAATACCGTTTGTACCATTAACACCTGCAGGAAAATGTTTTGCCATCAGTGTGTTTAATTTTTCTAGTGCTTCTGATTGTTCGTCTGCATCTTGTGAAAACAATCCGTTGTCTTCTCTTACAATATCATCCATTGCTGATTCAAACTCATGAAAGTTATCCACAGTTTCAATCATACCACCCAATACTTTTTCTATTTCTTCTGGATTTGTATCTGTGTGTACAACTACACCTTGGAAGTTAGATGGATCAGATTGAACATCTGCCGAAATTCCTGCTTTGGATAACATGTTTTGAACATTGTCTATATCCATGTCGCTGATTGGTTTTTCAGGATTAAAATCTCCAACCAAATCATATTTTAAAGTTCTTGGTTCAACTCCGCCTTGATATCCATGTGCTTCAAAAGATGTTGGTCCTAATTCTTCTATTGCTGTTCTTTCTGAAACCAGTTTGTAGATGTAAGGAAATACATCTTGTAGTTCTTCATTGAATGATTTGATAGTTAATTCATCTATCCATGATTTTTTAACATCTTCAGGAACTTCTGCTAATTCGGATTTGCTATAAGTTTCAAATGTTTCTTTGTAAGCATTTTGTTTTTGTAATTTTAAACAACTTGTTTTAATTTCTTCTATTCTTTCATCCACAACAGACTGATATTGTTTTAGGCCTTCTGCCATAACGTTTGATCTGTTCATGTAAGTTTTGAATTTTCTTAATTGATTTAATTCTGAACTCATTTCTGCAATGTGTTTGCCAAAGTCATCAAATGGATTTCCACCTTCTGATACGTGACGAGCCATTGCTCTTGCACCATTAAGATGTTTGAAAGGATATTTGAATCTTTCGCCTGTATTGCTTTCTATAAAAAGAGATTCTATTCTGTGAGTGCGTCCACCGGCTACTGCTGGATTTACAGGTGCCGAATGTTTGATTACTAATCTCGCTTCACCTACAGTTTGAAAACTTGTCTTTGTTGTACCGTATAAATTTGATTCGCTCACTGTTTCTACCTCTTTCCCTTGTCCTAAAAAGTCATAATCTCTTTTTTCAAGATTGCTTTTTGTTATGTCTCTTGTGTCAAAACCAAGCACTCTTGCTTTGGCAAAACCTCTTAATTCTTTTAAAAAGTTGTACCAACTGTGTTTTAATGGTTCATCTGATTGTTCAACAAAGTCTTTGCTGTGCATTACAACCAAGCCATCTTCTTCACTAATGCTAATACTTACCTTTCCTAGTGCGTTTCCTCCCTCTTTGAAATCGAAGTCAAAAAACCTTGCTTCAGTGGGTTCAGTGGTTGCTTGTCCTCCTGAATCGCCCAGTGTAACCTGTGGAAATTGCCCTCTGATCTTGTTAAAAAGGTCTTTTGCTATAACATTTAAGTTCATACAGTGTATTTATCTGTTAGTGGCTTACAAATATAGGCATTGGCATTACCTTATCTGCTGTGTCTTCGTCTGCTTGACTGAATGACGTGTAAATTTTTGGATCCCAATCTTTCAGCACACTTATTATACGCATAATCAACAAAGTGGCACTCACTAGGTCATCTGTTTGACCAGATTTTGCTTTGAATGATGAACCCGAAGCAATAAAACTCTTCAATTCACTTATCAAAGGTTTACTGTATATTTTCAATTTTTCTTTTTCAATCATGTTCTTTAATCTAGAACATGCAGTAATTTTTGTTTTGTGTGTGGTATTAAATCCTTTTCTAAACTTTCTTATATGACCTTTTCTGATTGGTTCTGAAACAAACAAGCCAGGGATAGAATCTTCTCCAAAATCATTTATAACCAACAGTGCAGATTCGCCTATGGTATTGTTTTCCACGCTCCAATAAATGTTTGAGCCTGATGATTTTGTTTCATCTTTAATGAAGTTGCAAATATCACGCATAATTCTTATTTGTTGTGGAATAGGAGTTGTGTTGTGTTTCCATTCTGCTACCTGTGTGTATGAAGGCAATTCAAACACTTCAATTGCCGCATTATCGCCGCCTGTTCCCATTGCTGGATCCAGTGCCACAACATATGTTGCATGAGCGTCTAATTTTTTATACCAGCGTGTTTGTCCCATATTGAGTGTGGGTTCTTTTCCTTCCAATGTGGTCAACACAAGACTGTTTACTAGTGTTTCGTCAAAAACCAAAAATTCACAACCATATTCACGTCTGAATCTTTCTTCACCAATACGTCCTAATTCTTCTTTTTTCCATTCTTCATCTCTGTCTGGATGTTCGTCCCATGATGCTGTGTATCCATGAAATCCATTGATTCCTAATTCTTGTTCGTTACCATGTTCATCAAATTTGTTTTGACTTTCTCTCCATATTGTGGCAAACACATCTTCATCTGAGTTTGGTGTTGATGTGATAATTGCACGTCCACCCGTTGCCAGTGTGGGTGATATAGATGTCCAAAACTCTTGTGCTATGCCGGGGTTAACAAATGCAAACTCATCACAATACAGTAAAGATATTGACATACCTCTACCAGTGTTTCCTGTTGTGGTTGCGGATACAATTCTTGATCCATTTTCAAATTCCATAGATCCTTTGTTGTAGTTTGTTACACCAGCTCTAATATAATCAGGACACAATTCATATCCGTATCTAATACGTTGCATAATTTCTTGAGCACCTGTGTATTTGTGTGCCGCAATTAGTATTGTTTGATCCGGATGGAACATTGCATACCATAAAAGATAACAAGCGGCTGTGGTTGTTTTACCACTCTGTCTTGGTAGCATGTTTATGTTAAATCTAAAATCATGATAACTGGACAACAATTTTGTTTGATATCCAAATGGTTCAAAAACACATTTACCTCTCACAGGGTGTTGTATAAAAAAAAATTTTTTTGCAAAATAGTCGTATCCTTTTTTAGGATCTGAACAATGCACTAAATCTGCTATTTGTTCTTCTGTAAATTTTTCTCTTGTGTGTGCTTTTTTGGTAAGTACACCATCTAAACTTTTATTACTCATATATAATACTTATGCTACAATATCGAGGTTAAAACCTTGTTATTGATTGTTAAAATACTTTCTGTGTATGTGCTCTGCAAAGTTGCCATGATGTTGCACACTTGGATGCATGTCATTCTCTGCAGGCGGGATACTGGGATCAAGAATTACATCACAACTGTTATGATCCACTTTTATGTGATACCATTCGTCAGGGTGTGGTATTGCTGTATAATCTTTTTTCAAAGATGCACTGAGGTTTAATTTCGCTTCTTCCAATTGCCTAATTGATGATTCTGGTTCTACACTCAGATGTATCACTCTGGCACCAGTTGATTTAAGAAAACCATCAGTCATTTGTTGTAACACCATGCTGTTGTAATACCTATCATAGATTCCCATTGAATTTAAAAAAGTATTTTTTGTAGAATCTTCAATGTACTTTTGAATTTTTTCGTCTTCACTGTCTGTGCTTTTGTCCGAACGAGACAAACCAAATAACTTGTTAAATCCTGTTATTACAGTTTGCCAACCATAATCACTAGCAACAATATTACAAAAAGGTACTGACGTTCTAGCCGGCCACTGCAATGCCAATCTACTCAGGTAAGTCCACATCACAATCACAGTGTCATCGGGTTTTATATTTTTAACTGCAACTGCACACTGTCTAGATATTTGTTGAAATGACGCTCCACGGCGTGCATAATTGTTTACAGACATTCCAAGTCTATCTGCCAGCACTTTGGGCCAAGCCAATTCACTGGCTTTGTACAAATGAATGTCTTCCCACGAAATACCAGCATCAACAATCTCTTCATTTGAGAGTGGTTCACCTTTGCTGTTGCGTTGTATTTTTACCACATCTGGAAGTGCAAATCCTTGTGTGATAGAACAGCCGAACGTGTGTAATGTTGTCATGCAAAATATTTACACAACGCGACTTGTGGTTATTTTAAATGTGATTATGATTGTTTTTTAAAGTCTTGGTATGCTTGAAGTAGAGTTTCTTTGATAGATGATTGTACTTCTTCTTCAGTTTTTTGTACTGGAGCCATTGGATTATCTCCACCAGCAACTTTTGGATATGTTCTTTTAATTTTGTTAATACCACCTGAAACATCTTTTGTCATGTACTGTGTGTCTTTGTACTCAGGATCAGGTGTTGTTGACGCTTCACCTGGAATTTCTTCTTCTACTGACTCTTCTGGTTTAGATGTTGGTAATGGAATTGTCATTTCTTTTTCTTTTGGTTCTGGTACGCCTGCACTTTTAAAAATTTGTGCAATTGCCGCCATATCTTCTGGAGTATCTCCGTACAGCATAACCTGTGATGCTTCTTTAAGATGTATTTTTTTCACATCTTCTTTCATTTGCTCTTTGTTTTGAATTGCATCAATCTTTGTTAAAAAATCTCTAATGTCCATACTATTATTTACCTTTCGACTTACCTGAAATAGGTGAAGTTGTACCTTTTGAATCTTCTGCGTTTTCTGTGGATCCGCCACCTGGAGTAATTTCGCCTGCGGCATCTGGAGCCGATCTTTCTTTACGAGCTTTTTCTAATTCTTTTAATAATTCCATAACTCTTGAAGTGCCTACTGTTTTTTGTTCGTCTTTGCTGTCTTCATAAGGCGTGTTAAGTTTTGCTTCATACGGTGCATCTGATTTTTCTTCTTGATATTCTTCTTGAGCTTCACCTGGAGTTCTCACTATAACATGACTTTCTGGCACACTGCAATAGTTTTTTATGTACTGTTGTAACACTGTTGCTGTTGTTGGATATTGTAATTCTGTTTCAAAGTATGTTGTTCTTTCATTTTCAAGAGCAGGAAAATCCAATGGTCTTTTTGTTATTGGAGTCTTTTTACCGTTGCTCATTTTAACAACTACAAATTTTTCTAGAGCTGATTCTAAAGTGTCAGCGAAACCTTCTGGCAAATCGCCTGCTACACCTATTTTAAAAGGGTAAGTTTTTGTGCTTTCTGCTAGGTATTGTTGTAATTTACTTGTCATCGTTGTATTTATCCATATTTTTAAGTTTCTCCAATAAACTATTGCGATCAGATATCACATATCCTTCTCCTTGCACCACGTTTGTGTCAGAATCGCCTGTTTTTTGGTCTTGTTTTTGTTTTTTAAGTTGTAAATCAACCATCTTTAACTTTTTATCCATCTTTGCCACTTTGGCATCTAGAGTTGTTTTTAACATATTGCCTGCCACTTCAAATATACGAGCCGAGTATCTACTTTCCACATTCATGCCCAAATCCATTAAATCTTCGTAAGCAGTAATGGCACGTGTGCTAACATCATCCAATTCTGAATCTCCTAGTTCTCCTAAACCGTCAACTTTTGGTAGTGCCGCCGCAATTTTATCAAACTCAGCAATGTCTCGCATTGTGGATTGTTGCTGTTCAATACTTTTGCTTTTGTTTTCTGTTTTTTTATCTTCTGCTTGTGATTTTTCTTGTTCTTCTTTCACAATCTCTTGAGATTCTGGAAGATTAAGCAGTTCTTCTAATTTTTTGGTCATAAATGTAATTTTATTTAGTGTAGGCTATGGTATCCGACTTGTACTTTTTGATTTGATATCCAAGCGATTCTAAATACTCTTTGCAGTTGTCTGCTTCATTGCGTTTGTTTTCGAACATTATGGTAGGCATATATTTTTTAATTGTGTTTTCTGCACCTTGACATGCTTTTAATTCATACCATTCCACATCTATTTTTATAAAATCCACGTCTTCAAAATTGTAATCGTCTAAACATTTTACAGAAACTTCGTGTTCAATGATACCTTTACCATATCTTACAAGACTACCATGAACAGGATTTCCAGTTCCACCAGGAACCTTAAGTGTTTTTATCTCATGTTGATTGCCTAAAGCAACATTGTATTTTTCAACTGTGTCTGGAATATGTGGAAATGTTAAAGGACTGGGTTCAAATGCTATCACTCTTTTGAAATCTTTTACAAATGGAGCAGATGTGTCTCCGTTGAAAGCACCAACGTCTATGTAAGTACGGAAGTTTTTAATGAAGGGCCACGCCCATTCTTTTATTTTACGAACACTCATCTTTTACCGCCATGGAAGATATCTTTTTCGTTGATCACTCTGAAACGGAATCCTTTGTTCTTGCACCACGCCTGAGCACTGCTCCATTTGGCTTTATTGATGATCAGTTGTGCTTGATTGTATCTATTCTTTCCTACTTTTTCTATCAATGTTTGATTTTCTGGTTTTATTTCTATGATTTCAGCATGCGGTCTTCCATTTTTATCTGTGTATGCGATGAAAAAATCCGGAACGTATATGGTGTATTTTCCTGTCATAGGATGTTTGTAAGGAATTCTTATAGATTCGTTTGCCCATTTTTGTATGCTGGGGCTTTCATCACAAAACTTCATAAAAGCAAATTCCCAACTGCTTCTATATAAAGGAGTTCGACCACCCACGTACTTGTCTGGATTTTTTATTTGATACTTACCTTGAGCGAACTTCGCCATTAGACTATACTACTATGTTACGTTTTTCTGAAAGACTGTTTTCAGTTTTAACTTTATAACCAAGTGATGATGTATTTGATCTGTTGTGATTTAAAATCTCTGTAACAATATAACTCAACTGCACTGCGTCCATACCTTTTAATGTATCCAACAATTCAAAAACTTTTACACCGTCTATCTTTGCTTGTTGTAGTATCACTGTTGCTGTTGATATACTTGCAGTTCTTTCAAATCCTCTAGATTCAAAATATCCTACAACAGCATCAACATCATTGCTGGGAAACGATATAGTATCATTGAAATAATTATTAAAAAATTCTTTTACTGGTCCACTACTGTCGTTGTTTTGTTTAGGTATGTTTGACATTTTATTTCCTTTACTTTTTTATAAGTGCTTTAACAATTTGTTTTGCACCAGAGCCTATGTTAGATGCACTTCTTCCGATGAAAGTGTTTGGCACACCATAAGACTGATCTGCTGTGTTGCCTATTCTTCCAATTGCTCCTGTTAATATGTTAAACCCTTCTTGTTTTAATCCTTCTTTAGATAAATTTTTTGCATTTTTTAATCTGTTGGCTGTTCTTATTATAGAACCCAATGTGATACCTTGTCTACTTGCACCCAGTTGACTGCCGATGTATGTGTATGGTCCATCATTAGCACCAAACAATCCTGATAACACTCCGCCCGTTCCAAGTAAACTTGTAGATCCTCCACCTGATAATGAATTAGGTGATGGTGTTTTGTCATAATGTTCTTTACCAAATCCAGCAGGAGCACCGTTGGCTTGTACTCTGCCTCTAGAATAAAACACTGCTTCATATTCAACTGACATCTGATTTTGTACAGGTGCTGATTCTTGATTATTCATTGAATCATGTTGCCATCTTTGGATTATAGGATTAACCAATGTGTAACAAGTGTAAGTTTTTCTTGCCATCTGATAAATTTGAATACTTGTGAAAAAAGGAATATTTGCATTGTTGTCTAATCCAAATCTATTTTTAGTGTTTTTGTTATTTGTCAATCCACCTGATTTGCTGTAAGGTCTTTCAGTACTTGTGGACTGATTTCCTTGTGTATCTTTACTGGCATAATTTCCATCATTGAAATAATATCTATAATAAGTTTCCCAGAGTGCTGTGGTTACACCATAGTTGTCGTCATGAAAAGTTATGTTGATTGGATCATACGAAATTTTAGTTTGTACTTTTCTTTTTACGTTGTACTGTTGTGCTGTGATCATGTCCACAGTGTATTGTGGCAAGTCCACGGCTTTCACTAACATGTTTAGTTCTCGTTGATGATTGCTTAATGGCGGATCAGTAATAGCCGCTTGTGGATTAATATTGAAAACCACATGATATAAAAACTTTTGTTTGGGTGCTAATCTAAAACTGTCATCTACATACAGTCTAGAAGCATGGCTGAAATCTGCTAGATTTCCTTTGGGATTAAGTGTCCCTTTAAGAACATTGTCTAAAAAACCTTTTAGTAAATTTGCCATATACAGTATTTATGTAAGGGAAAAATGTGATGTTTTAAAAACAAAAAAGGGGCCTAAGCCCCCTTTTCAATTTATAAATGCTTACGAAAATTACGCACCGCCGCCCGTAATTAAAGTGTTTACAGTTCTGCCTACAGCAGTACCTACTCCTGTTCCTTGTGGAGTCTGGATAGCATTGTCGTATCTTAATGCTAACGTTACAGTAACAGGCTCTGATGTTTGATATGCTAATTGATTGTAGTTTGCTGATTCAATGTAGCAACCATACAGTTCAAATGTTTCTAAAACATTCACTGTGTTGGCACCATTTGCACCGTCTGTAATTTCTATTCTTGTTACGAATTTGTAGTCTGAACCTGAAGCCGCCGCACTCATTTCAAAGAAGTCAAATTGTTTCTGTAATTGTTCACCAACAAGTTTTTGTACGTTGTTGCTGACATCTTCTCTTAATGTTAGTGTAACAGTTTCCCAACTGTGTTTACCTGCTAGATATACTTTTGAGTTGTAAACATCAATTGTTGTTGTTTCGAAAGTTAAATTGGGTCTTGTTATATCTACAACTTGTTTTGTAAGTTCAGTAGTTGGTGTAGATACACCAAAGTTTTCAAGACTTACTCTAAAACGATACTGTAACTTTGGCATTAACAGACCTTGATTAGAAGCAGATTGGTTACTGTCTAAAGGTACTGTAATTTTTGATAGTGTAGATATACTCATTTGTTTCTCCTATAATATTTATCTTATTATAATCCTGCTATTTCACCAGTGTTTTTCAATCTTAATGGTACGTAGATGAACTCAACTGCTTTGACTGGTTCAATTGCAATATCCAAGTACAACTCGTTTCTGTCTATTCTTGTAGGTGTGTTGTTTGATTCATCACACACAACTAAGAAGTCATAGATTGCTCTATTACCCACTAGTTCTAGTAATAAACTTTCTGCTTGAGCCTTGATTTCATCTCTTGTGATTTTATCATTTGGTTCAAACACATAAGGTCTTGCCAATTTGTTCAATTGACTTCTTAAGTAGATTACTAATCTAGCAACGTTGATTCTGTCTAGTGCAGAACTTCCAGCAAATCTAGTTTTTTGTCCGTAGTTCACTAAACCAGCACCTGTTATGAAAGTGATTGGGTTTACATTGTTTGAATACAATGTGTCTCTTTGACCTTCATTTAATGAAGTTGAAACAAATTCGCCTTCATTGCTGATGTAACCTGTTGAAGTAGCATTTGTAATTCCACCTCTTCTTGTACCTGCTGGAGCAAACCATGGGAAAGAAACTTGATCGCTTAATGCAATTGTTCTTAACATCATGTGACTTGCTGGAACAACTACATTGTTACCGAAGTTATCACTTGTGAATCCTGATGGATAAAACACTCCAAGATATTCGTCTGTGCTTACAAGTCCATTGTCATTGTCTTCAACTGCTAGGTTAACGTTTGTTGCCCAGTTTTGTAAACTTGTTGCATCTGGTGTTAATCTCATTGGTGAGTCACCAATTATAAACGCTGACAATCCTCTGTCATTGTTTAATGAAATCATTTCGCCGATTAATTCTGGATATCCTGGTGTTGCCATGATGTTAAACAATCTAGATTCATCATCTCTAATTTCTTGATTGCCATTAACCATTGCTTGTAGTTTTTGCACAATAACTTTTCTTTGTGCTTTTCTACCAAATGATCCTGAACCATCTGCCTGGTTCGCTGATTCTGTTACCCATCTGTGTGGATAGTAAGCCGCCATTGATGAATCTGCATCTGAACCTCTTTGGTTTTCTGCTGTAACATCAACATAATTTCTTACAAATTTCTTAACATTGAATCCTGAACGTCTTGTGTTCCACAACAACATACCTTTTGGATATAGTGCTGGATCAGGAGCGTCAGTGTCTAAGAAGTCACTTGCTAGTAATTCTTTTATTGTTCCTTTAGGAGCCACAGATGCTGTTCCACCTGTTGTTCCGTATCTTGCATCTGCAAATAGGATTCCATTTTCCGTTGTTTGGTCACCTGAATCAACTTGAATCCATTTTAATGAAGTTGCATTCCATTTGTAAACAATTGGATAATTTTCTAAGTCTGCTGTTGAAATCCATATGTCGCCTTCAACCAATGCACCACCGCCTGACGCTGTGGATTGTGTAGTTGGAGCAGTTGCTGAAACTTGAGGACCTTCTGAGTCTGTACCAGATACTGCTGAATAACCTTTCCAGTTTGTACCGTTGTGGTATAAAATATCTACTTCATCAACTATTGATGAGTACCATAATTGTCCATCTACCGCAGTTGTTGTTACTGCTGTTGCACTTGCTGTGTAAGTTAAAATTTTCCAGTTACTTGCTCTGAATCCAGTGCTTGTTGTGTACAAGTTTGCTGTACCTGCCTTGGTAACATAGTTGTAACCAGTGAAACCTGCTTCACCCAAAGTACCGCTTGTGTCAACGATGTCAAATTCTCCACCGTCGTTGTGTTCGATTGAAACTCTGTTCTGTGAATCAACACTTGCCACAATGTTTGTGAATCCTGAACCGTTAATAGCACCTGCTATTAAATCTGCATCAGTTGCCGCACCTGTTGGAGTGACACTTACAGTTATTGCTGAGTTTAATGCTAATTGACCAACAATTGATTCTGCAATAGTGAATGATTTACTACCTGCTGTGATACCTGTTGTGATTGCTGTACCTGTGATTTTTGTTGAACCTGTAGATTCTCTTCTAAGAATTGTTTGCTCTAGAGCATTTGTTCCATTGTCATGATCAACATACAAAGTTCCTACAGCAAGATTTACTCCACCACCTGTTCTGTCTAAATTGTATAGAGCAGTTTCGGCATTTTCGTAAATTGGTGCTGTTACATCTTCCCAAAGTTTAGTTGTACCATTGAATTTTTTAACTGACCATTTTGCACCTGCGTTAGGTGTTGTTGTTTTCACCCATAAAGAACCTGTTGGTCTTGATTCTGTGTCAGCAGTTTTGTATGCTGGTACAGAAGTGTGTGGGGCAGTTGTTAATTTTGGAACGTAATATGTTGCTGGTGCAATACCTAATACTGTTGCTGTGTTTAATGTACCACTTGCAATTTGAATATCATCGTCATTAGCACCATTGTAATAGATTGCTAATCTGTTGCCTACTACTCTTGCTGATAAACCCGAAACACCAGCGCCTGTTATGTCGCTAGCCACGTCAGCAACTGTTGTACCTGATGTTGTGATTGTAGTTGTGCCACCGTTTATAATGATTTGAAAGGTTGTACTATCTACGATTGTGCCTGTTGTAGAACCTACCACAACTGGATTTGAACCTGTCCAAGCCTGTGTGCCTACACCTACCCAAGTACCATCATATTTTTTGTAGTACATTTCGTTGGCATCTGTTGTTGCCACGATTGCGTAATCGCCTGCTTGTCCGAAAGAAGTCTTTGGAACACCAGCACTTAAAAGTGTAGCATCTGTTATAACGCTAGGAATTTTGTTTGTGAATGTTTGTCCACCAGTTGTTGATGCACTTGCACCATTCCATTCAAATATTCCAAATTTTGAAACTGCTGTGTCAAACCAGTAAGTTCCTGATTCTGGATTCGCCGCTGGTGCTGTTGCTGTTGCTTCTAATTGACCTAGGTCAATATCTGCTCTTACAACGTATGCTCTGTTGGCAACACCTAAATAACTGTATGCCGCTTGTAATCCGTATTCATTTGTTTCACCACCATTGATAGGATTATTGTTAGCATCAGTTTTAAAAACTGGATCACCAAATGTTTCTGCTAATTCTCTTTGTGAAGTCATTAAGAATACTTTGCCTGCGTTAGCGGCTGTTGTACCTAATGCTGTTCCTGTTCCTGAACTGTTTGTTTTGTCTTGTGCCGAAGCAACAAATATCATTGGGACTGTGCCCGGTTCTGCTGGTGTGTAGAAACTTTCGTCTATTACACTAACCTGTACTCCTGGTGAAACTAATGCCATCTTTTTTATCTCCTATTAAAGTGTAAAACTTTATTATTGCTAGTATTTATGACAATATGTCAAATCAAGCCGTATTAAGGTTTATAAAAAAGGGGTTGAAAAGGGCAGGTAAATACAGTTGTATGAGACCGTTATGTACAAAATGTAGTCAAAGACCTTCCGCTGTGAACTATAAAAAAGGCAACAAGACCTATTATAGAAAGCAGTGTGAAATGTGTTTGAAGTATGGAGGTCCTAGTGGATATCATCCCAAGTGGTATGTTGCCGGATATAGAGTTAAAACAAAATGTGACAAATGTGGACATTCAAGCAAGTATAAACAGCATTTCAATGTGTTTCATGTGGACAGCAATCTTAATAATTGCAAATTTAACAATCTAAAAACAGTGTGTGCTAACTGCCAAAGATCTTTGCACCTTGAAGGGATCCGTTGGCAACAAGGCGATCTTGTACCTGATTTTTAAGTTCAGCAATGGTGCTGTTGTTGGATAATTCTGCATCAAAATCTGTGTTTGCCCATGCCCATTCAGATGGATGTACATCTTTGGGAGTTTTTCCAATATCTTGATACATTCTGAACCATACAGGAATTTGACCTCTTTTTACCCACCACACTTCCCCATCAATTTCTTTAATCATATTGGCTTCATTGTCAAACCGCACATCTGGTATTACCCAGTTGGTGCCTGGATTGTCTAAAATTTTCTTTTTTGCTAGGCTTACCCATACGCCATCATAAAATCCATCACGCATACATTCTGTGCCAAACACTTGAAGCACATGTCTTGGTGTGATATCTTTGCCCATTTCTTTGCTCCAGAACTTGTCTGTTTGTTCTCTCCAGGCCCTGCTTTCATCTGTTTTTCCATCCAACAGTTGTCTGTCCCAATCAAACATTTCAGCCACACTGTCTTTCAATTTGTCAGCAAATGATAATTTTTCAAAGTTGTTTTCTTTTACTAAAAAGTCAGCGATGGTGTCTTTGCCCGAACCTATCAGTCCGCATATTCCTATAATCATAATTGTAATTGTTTAGTGCCTGTTCCTAGTTTTCCTCTGGCAAAGCAATTGAATGCCAAACTCCATCTCACATTGTCTGACTCTTGTGGAGGTACTGTGTGTTCCAGCCAAGAAGGAAAAATGTACAAATCTCCTGTTTTAGGTTTAAGACCATAAAAGTCTAAATTGTATTGGTTATTATTTTTATTCTTAAAAGTTGGTTTCACTGTTTCATGAAAAAGATTTGTGTAAAAATAAGGCTTATTAAATATAATTGGAGCAGATGTATCATCGCTTTCGATATAATACACACCGCTTATCATTGAGTTTGGATGCGAATGTTGATGATTTAAATCTTCTTTTGCGTACTTGTTAACCCAACTTGTGGTCAATTCAAACTGTTGTTCAATGTCTAACACATCGCTGGTAAAATGATTCACTGCTTGTAAAATTTGCTGTTTAAAATTTTTTACTTGAGGCTGATTCAAAACGTTCATACCTGCATTTTCCGGATCTTCGTTTTCTGATTCGTACAGTCCGACACTTTGTGGAGGAAAATTTAAATTTTTTATCCATGATTCTTCGATAGGGTCTAGAGGATTCAGCACAGTTTTGTATAATGGAACTGAAAATAAAGGAGTAATCTGATGTTTCATATAGTGTATATTACTATATGTTTAGTTGATTGTCAACTAGGATTTAACCAATTGCGAATGAATATCCTTGACCGCCACCTGTTTGTGTTTTGACTTCTATTTCAAGTCTTTCCATTTCTGCTAAGGCTTCTTGTTTTAAGGCATCACCATTTAGTGATGTTCCGCCTTGTGGACCTGCTATTGTGTTGAATTTGCTTCTGGCTTCTCCCAGCATGTATTTGCATTTGGCAAGTGTGTAATCTTTTAACCATTTTTTTGCCAAATAATCTTTTAATAATTCTGAATCTGGTCTGTAATTGTAAGCCTCTAATAAAACTTCTTCACCCTGTCTTGGTCTTTGAAGTATTGTTAAATTTTTGGTTGTTGTGTTCCATTTAAATTCTATGAAAGAACCAAACATTCTTCCAACCAATTCTTGATATTGAGCAAACATGTTGTAAGTTGCTACACCACCCATGTTGGAACTTGCCAACAGATAAGTGTTTGTGTATGCCATATTGAATGGTTCAAACAATGTACCACCATCACCACCACCTGATCTTGATCCTATTGATCTTCTGTAGATTTGTCTCACTTCTATCACTTCATTTGGAAGTGTATAATCGTTTTGATCCTTCACTAAAGGCAGAAACATATAACTTTCTTCAACAGAATTATCAGATCTCTGGCGAAATCTGTCTAATGCGTCAGTTAATGCTGTTTCATAGTGTATAGGGTCTAATTCTACGTCTACCATACCGCCACCTAGGCTAGTGTGAACGTAGTCAAATACTTCTTGTTTTTGTGTGCTTAAATCACTCATACAGTTTTCCTTATACATATTTATCGTCCGATAAATATATGTGTATGCCAAGATTAAGTCTTTATAAACCCGAAAAAGGGAACGATTACCAATTCTTAGATAAAACAGTGGTAGAGATGTTCACTGTGGGTGGAACTGATGTATTTGTACACAAATACCTAGGACCTAAAAATCCTGATGAAGCAGATGCCACTCCAGCAGAGCCTAGATATGATGCTGTCAAAGAAACCAACATACAAGACATGTTGTTCCTTGAAAATAGAGATAGAAAATACAGTCAAGATGTGTACAGTTTAAGAGGCATATACAATGTGCAAGATATTGATTTTGACATGAGTCAATTTGGACTATTTTTACAGAATGACACATTGTTTATGACAATTCCAATCACCAGCAGTGTTAAAACATTGGGTAGAAAAGTTATGCCAGGTGATGTGTTTGAATTACCTCATTTGAAAGATGAATATGCACTGAATGATTTCAGTGTGGCACTTAAAAGATTTTATGTTGTGGAAGATGTCAGCAGAGCGGCAGAAGGATTTTCACAAACTTGGTATCCACACCTATATAGAGTTAAACTAAAACAAATATACGACTCACAAGAGTTTAAAGAAATATTAAACAAAGACGCCGGAGCAGGCGATGGTAAGACATTAAGAGATGTACTTTCTACATATGAACAAGAAATGCAAATTAACAATGCTGTGGTTCAACAAGCAGAAGCAGATTCACCTAAGTCGGGTTACGACATAGCACATTTTTATACACTACAAGTAGATGATAACGGAAAACCTGAACTAGTTACTACAGATACAACACAACTAGATGCAACCACACAAAACACATTAGCAGACAGAGTAACTCAAACTCCTAGCAAAGAAGGATATGATGGATATATTCTTGGAGACGGTATTGCACCCAACGGCGAACAGTTTGGCTTTGGTATTAGTTTTCCAGCAACATCTGATAAAGGTGATTATTTTTTAAGAACAGATTTCTTGCCCAATAGATTATTCAGAAGAGACAATAGTCGTTGGGTAAAAATGGAAGACAACATACGTATGACACTAACTAACACTGACACACGAAGTACACAAAAAGGTACGTTTGTTAACAATACTAAAACTTCAACGATTGCTGGTGAATCAGTTACTGAAAGACAAAGTTTATCAAAAGCACTCAGACCAAAGGCGGATAATTAATGCAATTTTTTTACGACGGACAGATTAGAAGATATATTACTCAAATAATTAGACTGATGAGTAATTTTTCATACAAAGATGGAGATGGTGGATTAAGAACTATTCCTGTTATGTATGGAGATATTTCAAGACAAGTTGCACACATTATAAGAGATAATTCAGAAAATAAATTACCGTCTGTGCCTAGAATGGGTGTGTATGTTACTGGTTTAGAAATGGATAGAACTCGTTTAGCAGATTCTAGTTTTGTTAGTAAAGTTCATGTTAGAGAAAGAGCATATGATAGTGCTGGTAAAGAATATTTAAATGAACAAGGTAAAAATGTCACGGTGGAACGATTAATGCCCACACCATACACATTAACATTGAATGCTGATATTTGGACATCAAACACAGAACAAAAATTACAAATAATGGAACAAATAATGATGTTGTTTAATCCATCTCTTGAAATACAAACCACAGACAACTATGTTGACTGGACAAGTTTGAGTGTAGTAGAATTATCTCAAATTAATTTTTCATCTAGAACTATTCCATTAGGAACAGAAACAGAAGTTGATGTTGCTACTTTAGGTTTTACAACACCGATATACATTTCACCTCCAACAAAAGTAAAAAAATTAGGAGTAATCACACACATTATTACAAGTATATTCAATGAGCAAACCGGAAATATAGATTTAAGTCAAACTATGCCTGAACTAAAAGCATATCAAGATGGATATGAAAACAGTATCAAGTTAGACGACAAAGGAAGAGCCGTAAGAAAAGACACAGACTCAGTGCAAGGAACAACAGGTATAGATCAAACCATTTATGTGTTAAACAGTGTTGCTCAAATTATTACTAAAGGTGTTATAGGCGGAGAAGTATGGACAGGTAATGTTTTAACTATACCAAACTATAAAAACGGATTAAGTAAAATTTATTTGAATAGAGAAGGTATTGATGCCCAAGTAGTTGGAACAGTTGCAGTCAATGAAGCAAATCCATTCCAACTTTTAATTAATTGGGACGAAGATACAATCCCAACGGACACTGTAATTGTTGGTCCAATCACAACAAGTGGATCAGTTGACTTTATAGTAGACCCTACAAAATTTGATCCATCAACTGTCAAACAGAATGGAAAAAGATTATTGTTGTTAAAAGGTATTGGTGATTCTGATAATGAAGATGGTGCCGATGCTTGGAAAGGTGACAGCAATATAGATTTAGTTGCAGGTGCAAATGACATTATAGAATGGAACGGCACAAATTGGGAAGTTATTTTTGATGCCAGCACAACCACAGATCTCACACACGTTACCAATTTGAACACCGGCGTTCAGTACAAATGGAATGGTAGTGAATGGTTATTGTCTTTCGAAGGTGAATATCGAAAAGGCACTTGGAAGATCCAGTAGTCATATAATTACTTACATGAACAGTAAAATTGTAGGGTGTGGAGCACTCTTCTATACATTAGATACCAAAAGATTTTTGTTATTACACAGAACCCAAAGCAAACAAAATAATGTATGGGGACTTGTTGGTGGCACTACAACTTCAGATAAAAATTTATGGGACGGTCTTCAAAGAGAAATTAAAGAAGAAATAGGCGAACAACAAATTAAAAAAACTATTCCAATGGAAACTTTCATCAGTAACGATGAAAATTTTTTATATCATACATATTTGTGTGTGGTTGAAAAAGAATTTATTCCAACTTTAAACACAGAGCACGATGGATATGCATGGGTAACTTTTGGTAACTGGCCCAAACCATTACACCAAGGATTGCGTAAGACATTCCAAAACAAAACAAACCAAATTAAATTAGACACTGTGTTTA
>Ga0222719_10002132_pt1 | contig 18379 bp, 16 predicted proteins | sample C33_34DmetaG_FD_165039 | JGI IMG/M metagenome (GOLD analysis project Ga0222719, IMG submission 165039) | Estuarine water microbial communities from San Francisco Bay, California, United States - C33_34D | ecosystem: Environmental > Aquatic > Marine > Unclassified | place: USA: California... | reverse complement strand
CTGTAACGAGAAATCTGATCCCTGATCGATTTTTATGTTGTAAGTGCCTGCACTCATGGTTATTTCTTATACCTCCAATGAATTAATTATACCAAAAAATCAGACCTGATGTCAAGTATTATTTTTGGAATGTGAAATCATTAAACCTTATGTTTTAGGATATTTATCTTTTACTGCTTTTCTATTTAAATAGAAAGTTGATGTTTTTGCGTTTTCTCCAAATTTTCCATTTTCTATATCGTGGTATAAATCATCCAGCTGTTCTTTTAATGATTTATAGTAAGCTTCTCTCTTATCTGAAACAGAAGGAGATGTCTTTTCTAAATTTATATTCATGATTGTCCCTCTACGATTATTGTTGTTGTATATCCATAATATTTATCTTTCGTAAGATTTATAAAGTAGGTTCCAGACATTACGCCTGTTAGTGTTAATGATTCATCAGAGTTTATTGTTATATTTGATATAATATCTCTTCCTCTTAAAATTTCTACTTCTGTTCCTTCTGGAATATTTGAAATTGTAGAAGTTCCATCTGTTTGAATATTTGTTGCTGATATAGTAGGATTAAAAGTACTATACTCAACTATTCCATCTCCTGTATTGTTAACATAGTGATTATCACATATATTAAACTCTTCTAATTCTAATGTCATATGTGTTAGCCCTGCATCTGCTTGATCTGAGATCATATTTTCATCGCAGTCTGCATTAGTAACCCATGAAATTGCTTTTGTTGTATTATTATAAAATATATTATATATCATATTCCTTCTCCATTTGTCCAATCCTCTATTGCAAAAACTATCCATGCATAATAGATGCCTTCTGCTCCTTGCCCTGTAACGACAGAGGGCGCTAACCCACTGTCATTTGAAACTATACTCACTGTTTTTCCTGCATGATGATTAGTAATTACAATACTAGCCGCTCCAGCTGATGCTGTGGCTCCTCCAGCTTTTGTTTCTGTATATACTGTTTCCTCTTCTGTTGCTCCATTAAAATCACTTACATCTTCTACAGATACAAAATATGCAGGAGTATAAACTCTTACTGCTTTTCCAGTAGTAATATCGCTGTCATAACACCATCGAAGGGCGTATAAAGGTGTAAATCCTAAATTAGTATATCCTATTGGAGAAGTACTTCTAGTTGCTGTAGGAGTACTAGAAGTTACTGTAGGAGCTGCTAAAATACCTTCTCCAAATGCGTGCACTGGTAAACCTCCAAATGCCCTACTATCAAAAGCTAATTGCTTACTAGGGCTTAATACATTATCATTATATTGAGAAACAAATAATCCATAGTCACTGCCATTTGATCCTAATACTACTCTATTTGCCATTTTAAAATAATGCTGAAGTAGAGTTAAAAAATTTTATAACTGCTACTTTTCCTGTAATTGATACATTAGGAACAGTTCCTTCGTCGGGATCAACCAAATTAGTGTTTGAAACAGTAGCTGTGGTAGCACCTGTAAAACCACTTGAATTTGCTGTACCACTCTGATCATTACCCATAGTAGTTGTTACTTCTCCATAGATAATACTTCCAGCTCCTAAATTTTGGGTAGTAAGAGAAGCAGTACTTCCTGCAGACGCACTAAAATCTGCTATTCTTACTTCATTTCCTCCTACTATTAGCGGTACATTTTGAAATAAACCTACATCAATAGCTCCTGAACTATTTCCAAGATTATCAGTATTAAATATTAGTTCATTTTTATTACAGCTTGTTACATCTTTTCCGTTTGCAGAAATATATAACCCAAACTTGCCGCCTGAATGACCTAAATTTGTATTTGTGCTTTTTCCAAGTAATATTCTATTTGCCATTTTAACTAGTCCCTGGTCTCATATAAGTATTGCTCATAAATCCATATGCACATGGAATTTTTAAAACAAGAAATCTTAAATTTGTAGACGTTCTTGTTCCTCCCATGGGCTCTGCTACTACACTTGTACTAGGATTTTTTGCTGCAAATAAAGAGCCCGCAATTGTTGTTGTTGTACTTTGAAAACTTGATCCTTGTGATACAAATCGAGTATCTGTACCGTCCAAACCATTTGTAACAGCTCCAAGTACTTTATATGGACCTCTACTATTATCTATTGCAATAATTAAAGGTATTACATCTGTAGAGGCAATATTAATTGCTCCTTTTGTTGCAGACCAAGTTACTGAAGTAGTAGAAGAAGCTTGTCCACCGGCATAAACTTGCCCTTGCCAATAACTTTTTGTACTATCAAAAATTAAAGGATTACTAGGACTAAGTACATTGTCTCCTTTTCTTGCAACCTTTAATGTATAAGTTGATCCATCGCTTCCTAATAGTACTCTTGCTGTCATAATTAATCCGAAATTAAAATTCGTGAGGTTGAATTATCTAGTGTTATATTTCCTGAAGTTATAGTTGTACTTGATAAAGCCCAGCCACCAATAGAACCTGCTGTTTTTGCTTGCGAATTTGCCGCTGCAGCTGCTGCTGAAGCAGTCGTCTTAGTATTTGCAACAGTATCATCAGTAGGAGTTATAGCAGAACCTGGATTATTTAAATTAGATAAGCCTCCTTTAAAACTACTTGCCCCACTAAGATTGCCTATCACAATATTGCTCACATCGAGTCTTGCTGCCGCTATTGTTCCTGTTGTTATTTTTGCACCATCAATAGTTGTTACATTATTTGTTATTGCATTTTGAACATCTGATGCTCCAAAACTTGTAAAACCACTATTATTATTTAAGTCAGATATATTTTTACCTGTTATTGTAATACGAGCAGCCGCTACAGTTCCCGTTGTAATATTTCCACCATCAATAGTTGTAGTACCAGAGGAACCAAAAGATAAAGAATTACCACTACCATCATCTATTGAATTTGTTCCAGTAAAAGTTACTAGCCCATTAAATCCTATTCCTTGCACAGAAGATGAAAAACTTAAATTACCGCCTGATGCCGTATCTCCTCCTGCTGTATTTTCTTCTGCTGTAAAGTATGAGTACCAATATTTATTTGTATTTCCAGCAGCAAAAGTTGGTGGAGTTGTTGCCCAACCACTTGTTAAACCTGAAAAACTATTTGTACTAAATGTATAACTTGTTGCAGACGGTGTTGCAGGTGCACTTGCTGAACTTGTTTGAAAATATACAAAATGTGTTAATGTTTTTGGACCATTTGCCCCGGGTGCACCTGGATCGCCATCTGCACCTTGTATAGATTTTGCAAAAGTTTGTTTTCTTGTAAATGTATTTTCTACTCCTGCCTCATTTTTTACTATAATTGTATACGTAATTACTGCATTATTCTGAGTCATATTATTATGATCAGCGAATCGTCTTGTATATGTTGAAACTGTACTTGCACTTCCAACTGTAATATCTGACCCCGAAGCCGATACTCTATAAGAAGGTGAAGCATACGGAGAAGATCCATCATAAGGAACTTGAGTTGTTCCATTCCATACTTCGATATCTGTGCCTGAATCTGTGTAAGTTACTAGACCTGCACTTGTAGTAGGTAAAGTATGTGCTTCATTTGATAGTATAGTTGTTATTGCATTCACACCAGCTTTTAATCCGGAAACTGTAATTTGATCTCTTGCAAGAATTGTTCCTGAATTTGATCCTTCTCGTATTTGTACTTCGAGTTTTTCTGGCATACTTGTATACGCTGAAGGTGCTGAATAAGAGTACGTATTTGATGTAGTATTTTGAACACTTACATCATTTTTAAAGAACTCATAATATACAGTTTCACTTGTATTAAGAGCTGTTGCAGTAGCTGTAGCAGAAGAAGGACTTGGATTTGCTCCATTTGTATCGTATTCAAAAGTTTGATCTGCAATCGTTAAATTTACTGCTCTTGCGTCATCTCCTGCTGATCCGTCTACACCATCTGCTCCTGTAACACCTGCTGTTATAGCATAGAATTGGCTAAAAGAATACGCTGTACTTCCATCTGTTGCAACTCTTGCTAGTATTGCGTCATTTTTAAAATCAGGTATAAAACTTAGTTTAGAAACAGTAGCCCCACTGTAACTTCTTGTAGAAACTCTGTCTAATTCTATTTTTGTATCTGAGGAGATAAAGTTAATTTTTGCTTGAAATAAAGATGTTCCTGTTCCAAAAAATATTTTATCTCCTACAGCAAACTCAGAAGTAAAAGATGTACTGCTTCCTGTTACAATTGATTTTCCTGCTGCTAGTGTAATTGTTCCACTTATTGCTGTTAAACCATCATTTGAAGCGCCTAATTCTGCAATATATTGAAATAATAACTTTTCTCCGTTTGCTGTTGTTGCTGTAGTATTCTCAATTACTTCTACTGCTTTTAATTTATCTGTATTGGAAGAAGCATCAAATAATAAATAAGCTGTTGCGCTTGCTCCCATACCAGAAAAACTTTGTTGATAATTACCTGTTCCTGTCGATGAAAATGAATATTCTGTAGAGTTTGGAGATAAATAAGTATAACTTGATGATCCTATTTCTGCTAAACCAGTTGAAGAATCAATTGCTAAATTTTGATTTAGTTGACCTCCTAAAGCTACTAAACCAATTCTTGATTTATTATCAATTGTTTCTTTTTCAAGATCAATTGTTATATTTGCAGTTATATAATTCGAATAGTTACCTTGAGTATTTACTGTTCTTACATGCGCTGTATACGTGCCTCTAGCAATGTCTTTAAATGTATATGAATTTGTACTTGGTCCTGTTTTGTACACATTTGATGTTCTTCCAGTGGTTGGATCTGGAATATTTATTTTTATTTCGTATCCTGCAATAAATTCATAAGGCGTTGTTTTTGCATTTCCATCAACATCTAATCGTGTAGATTCAGGCGCTTCCCAACTTGCTAATAAATTAAGTCCTAGTTCAGGTGTTGATTCTGTATCTTTTGTATCGTCTGCTCCCCCAGGTGTCGCAGTAAGTATAAAACTTCTAGGCGCTGGGACTTCTTCTGTTCTTGTAGGACTTTTTCTATCTAGAGGAACAATATCAATAGTATATCCACGATCAATAATATCGAATTTATCGTGACTGTATTCTACTGCTGTAATTTGATAAGTTTGCTGTTGGGAGTTCTCAGTATTAGATATTATGACATATTCTTTTGGAGATCCAGCAATTTTTTCTCCTGTTGCATCTGTTCGTGCTGTAATAGACCAAATTACTTCTGCATTTGGTGCTTCAGAAAAAGCAGAAGATAGAGTTACATCACCAGATGCATTATAATTAGAGATTTGCTTGGTTTCGATTCTAGCCTCTTCTGACCAGAATAATTGTACTAGGTCGCCATTATCATCCTTTACATTATTTGCTTTAGCTTCTGTATTTACTGCAGCTCCATCTTCATCAACTAATATTAAATCTCCTCTTTGATATGTTGTAGAATTAATTACTGCTGAAACTTGGGATAAATAAGCCCCTCCTTTTGGATATATAAGATTTAACTCAAATGTAGTACTTGCAGCACTTAGATCAATTGCTCTATCTAAATATACTCTTGTTGTTGTTGAAGAAGTAGAAGTACTTACTCTACCACTAAATTGAACATCATCTGTATCTGCATCTTGTACTTCAATTACATCTCCTGGGAGTAAAAAAGCTGCATTTAAACCTGTTTCAAAACTAACTACTTCTTTTTCTAGTTTTTCACTAAGTAAATGCCATTTACCAAATCTTTTTGCTTGACCTTGACTTGTGCAACCAAAAGCAACAATTTCCTTTGGATTTATTCTTCCTGTACTTATTATATTTTCAGTATCCTCAACAATTTCTACGTCTTGTTCATATAAAGTATCTGGATTATTCCAAGTAACTCTTATCTGATTTGATCGATTACGTCTTGAACTTGATTGATAAGCAAATACTCCCCCTACAACATTGCCTTTTGTAAAAGTATAAATAGGACTTTTGTACGCATTTACACTTGCAGAAACTTGTCCATCAAACCATAGTAGCATCCCCCTAAAAACACTATATAAATCTTTTATAACTTTTTGTGCTTCTGCTCCTTGTTTTAAATATACATTTGCAGAAAATCGAGGTTCTGTTCCTCCTTTTCCATCTGGAACCAGCTCATCACAATATTTTGCAATTTGAAATAATTTAAATTTGTCTATATATTTAAAGTCATTGTCTGGATCTAAATACTTTCCTAGACCGTATCTGTCATTTGTTAATAAGTCCATTATAATCCAAACAGGATTATCTGTCCAAATTGGATTATGGTTGGGATCTTTTGCACTTGTAAAAGTTTTTATATCTCCTCTAAAGTTACCATCCCAATCTTGATAATTTGACTCATTTGTAACTGTAAAACTTCCTCCACCATTGTCCACGACTTTTCTAGTATAAGAAGCATTTGCTCCTTCACTTAACTCATGGCGAGAAAAGTAATTAGTTGGAACTTTACATTTAAGTCCTCGAATGTGATAGCCTCGAGTTGGAATATCAGTAAATTCTTCTGCTGCAAATATTACTGCTCCATACGCAGTATAAGGATAAGATAATTTATCTTTTATAATATTTTCAATTGCTTTTACAGTAGTACCATTATATTGTTGAGTCGTTCCATGAGTTGCATTTGCAATATTTACTCTTTTAATTTTTACTTTATATCCTGCAAACGGTTTAAATTGTTCTATATCAAAACTAAATGTTCTTGTAAAAGGTGTTTTCGTAAGAGTTTCATAGTATCCATTAGTTGGAATAATGGGTTTACCTTGTCTTCCTCCAAAATCTATTTGTCTTGTATTTATGCTAGAGTCAGTTGGTCCAAATTGGAGTGTGTCTGTATAATTTGATCCATCTTTTGTATAAGAAAAGAATATCTGAAATTCAGCAAATGAATTAAATTCTCTACCATTTTTACTCTTATATCCATACAATCCTTGAGGAAAATCTATAGTTATATTTATTTGATCTACTTCTTCTGGATTTGTAACTCCCATTTGAGTATGAGTTCTTTCTATTCCTGTGTCTCCTGTAGTTGGTTCTGTTGCATTTATCCAATTTCCATCATCTGCAGGAGTTGTTGAAACATTACTTAAATAACCATAGTAACTTGCAGGTAATTCTGCTCCGACACTTGCAGCAATTGAACCACTACCTAATCCTCCCGGGCCAGGCAATACTCCTTGATCTCTGTATCCAGAACGAAATGCATAAGAAACTCTTTCAAAATTTAATTTAGGAGTACTTTGTGCTGTTTGAGTAGGCACAGACATTTCAGAGAAACCATTTGAAACATTTACTCCTCCTCCATTTGCAAGAGTAGCAGTGTTACCAGAAAAAGAAGAAATGGCATCAACTAAATCTATTTCTATATCTTTTCCAGAAACTGTTGTAGGGACGGGGGGATGAACTGTTACTTCTGTAGAGCTTGTAAATTCTGTTATATAACCAATATAGTCAGCTCCATTTGCTCCTGCATCTTTTATAACTACATACTGACTTAAAAGAAAAGTTGTATTTGCTTTGAATCTTTCATCGTCTGAAGCAAAGAAAGCAGTTGAAGTTGTTACTGTTTTTGAGTCTGCTGTTGTTGTTGCAATACCTGACCCTTGTTTTTTAGCACCTGCGATAAGTATATAATATGTTCCTTCATCGCTATTACGATCTACAAACATAGTACTCGTATTATCTGTTACTACTCCAGTGCTAGCGTTATAACTAACATCTCGTGAAGTTGAGGCTCCCCAAAGTTTATTTTGACTTTCATTTATAATAGGTATTCCATTTAAATATATAGAAGCAGCACCCTCTACAAGTCCTTCAATTGGACCTTCAGAAAGTAGATCATATACTACAGCTGTTTGTTCCGAAGTATTACTTACTTTTCCGCCGTAGTATCCATCATTTCCATTTCCTATTCCTTTTACTGCCATAATTATTTTCCGCTGTTGAAGGAGAAGTCAGTGTCACTTCCTCCTGATCTTCCATCATCTCCTTTGCCGCCGCCTGTACCGCCTGTATTATTTGTTATAGTTTGGTATCTTCCATAAGTGTCGTGCGACCCATAACCTGATTCTGAAACTGTAACTCTTGAAAATCCTGAAGCATAATCTGCTCGTCTATCGGTAAACCCAAAATTAATTGGAGCTCCTCCAACTATTAACTCTCCATAACATAAAGGCACAGGGATGCCTTGTTTAACACTATTTTCTGGTCCATTGAATAAATATCCATCCTTCGAGTTACTGGGAGTATCTGGAGTAAGCATTTCAACTATACCGATACTTGCAAGTAAGGCACCTGCACCTATTAGATACCAAGCTCCTACAGCAAGTATGGGATTTCCTGACATTAAGGAAAGCACACCAATTACAATTAGTGCTATTCCAATAATTGCTTTTATTCGTCCTGCTGTTTTCCCTGCACCAACTGGAAGTGGAGTTATAATTATATCATCATTTCCTAGCTCCATCTGCAAATTATCGTACTCTAAAAAATCTTGTCCTCTTTGTACTGTAAATTCAATTCCTTTTTCAGTGCAATCTATTAAATATTGTTTTAGTTTTCCCTCTCTTTGTACATCTATTCCATTCATTGCCTCGCGCACAGTAGATGCATTGAGTTTCCAATGCTCACCGAAAAGTTTTCCCATTTTTCCTTTTAAATAAATATTTCTTGTCATGCTGGTTCCAATATATAATGTTCTTTTTGTGGGTAGCTTACAATTAAGTAAGGTATGTCAACTTCATTACACCCATTTATATCATGTTGACTTGGTTTACAATCTTCCATGTAGTGACTATGGACTACATATAAAATTTTTGAAGTAAGTTGATATTTAACGAAAGCGTGTCCGTCAATTTTAAACTCATTTTTATTTTCGGATTTATTTTCACATAAAATCCATTTTGTTTTGTTATTTTGCTGAATAATAAACCCGCACATTTCTTTTGGAGCAGCTTTTTCAGCTTCTAAATAAATTTCTTCTAATAAACTATTTAAATCTTTTTGCACCAGGGAAACCTCCAAACATTAAAACGGCTGTTGTATCTGGGTTTGCTTTTCCTGTTGTAGTTGCTGTTCCCGCAGATTTAGGATCCCATCCATATCTTCTTTTACAAGACTCTAAAGTTTTTCCACATATGTCGCCGAGTTCCCAATATTCATTGAAACCAGGAGCTTGATTTATGTTTGTTTTCTTTGCTTTCCAAAGACGAGTAAGACCTCCGCTTGTGTATCTTACATAATCATTGTGTCTATCTTCTGTATAAGCATAGTAAGTTGTAGAACTATCCCAAGTTGTCCATAATCGTATTCTATTTACATTTGTATTATTATCGGTCAAAGTTCCTGGACTTCCTTCTGTCTTTTTTGCTTGCCAATAATTTGTAATTGTTGAAGAATCTGCTGCAGTATCTATAAGTCCATTTTCGTTTATTCTTCTTACTCCACTTGCTGTTCCTAAAGTTGTTGTATTGGAGTAATATCCGTTTACTGAAATTCCTCCTGTAGTATGAGCTGTAAAAGTTATTGCTCCACTTTCTCCTGAGCCTGGAACAATATATTCATCATCAACATTTACAAGTACTATATATTCAGTTTCTCCGTCTAAAGTTGATTTGTAACTTGCTTTGAATTTTCCTTCTTTACTCCAAGTACATCCGCCTACTTTTTCATGCTCATTTAATCCTTTATCTGCTCCTGTATAAATCCAAGGACATCCATTTGCAACAACTTGTCTTCCCGGTACTTTAATTCCTTCTAAATCAAAAGCAGAAGTAAGTTCAAAAGAGATTGTTCCTTTTGTTCTTTGATTTATTCTATCTATAAAATATATTTGTCTTGGGTATTCAACAGGGGGGCTGGCATCCTCACTTTCTCCATATAAATATTTTTTAAGAGTTGTTCTTCTTATTACTTTTTTGCCAATAAGAGCATCATAATCTCCTACAGCAGAAGAAAATACTGAAGTTGCATTTGCAAAACCAATATTTGGTCTATTTGTTGGACCTGAGGCTGCTTGTTCAAATCCTTCTGCTTGTACAGGTATTGCTGTATAAGTTCTTATAGTACTGTTTGTATCATAATCTCTAAATTGTAAACTTGATAAATCGTTATCAAGCCCATTATGAAAGTATACATACGAAGATTCACTAATTTGTAGCTCAAAAAGATGTACAAGAGCAGAGCCTGGAGTTTGTTTTTGTAGATCTTCTACCATTAACTTATCTGTCATGATTCGTATACTCTTCTAAATGTTCCTGAACAACTATAAAATTCATCATAGTTCCAAGATTGTGACCAACTTTCGCAAATAACTTTTATTGTTGTTTCTCCTGAATTATTTGAATCTGGATAAGTAAAGTCAAAAGAAGTTACTCCCGCTTTATTTACAAAAAATGCAATTATATCGTCAATTTCTTCTTTTGTTCTATCATCAAAACTAATAGAAAAAGTTTGTTTTAAATTATTTATTCCATTAGCAACTCTCTGTTCATACCCATCCCCAAATTGTGTTAAAAATAGTACTGGTTCTGAAGTTGCATTGAGTCCTTTATCTGGTATTCTTTGTGTATTTGTTAAGTCTGTAAATCCTAATGCCATTTTATCGTCCTATAAGGTATTATCTAGCATCCCGCCAGATCTTTTTTGTTTTGCTATTTCATTTTGTACAGCTGATTGTATTGCTTGTCCAAATTGTGTAGCCTCACTCTCATCCATTTGTGTACTTCCATCACTGTTTATAGTAACATTTACTACTGAATTTGTTGCTCCTGTAGGCATAGCGTTTTTAAATTCTACAGGAATTGCATTTTTTCCTTGCCCTAATGGTACTATAGCTTCTGTTCCATGAAGAATTGCTGGATACCCTGACTGTGGTCCTGATGCAACTGTTCCTTCTGCTGCGCTTACAATCCCACCATATCTAAAGCCTAAGCCTCCTCCTAGCGTCATAGCTGCTTTTATCATTCCAGCAGCTGTCGCTCCTCCAGTAGCAAATGCAGTAGTTATTGCCGAGGCAGCGACTCCTGCACCTGCTGCATGAGCACTTGTTATTGCAGGGGTAGTAATAGCCATAGCAGACAGTGCTGAAGCTACTAAACTACTAATTATACTTTCTAATACTGCGTTTGCAACTGCAAGCGCTGTTTCTTTTAGAGCTTCTTTTTCGCTTTTTTCTCCTTTTATAACTCCAATAATGCCTGAAGTTGCTGAAGATTCTAGAGCTGTTGCTCCTGCTTGTCCTGCGGCTAGCATAGTTTGACCTATCATAGTAGATTCAAATCTAATTTTTTCTTCATTTAATCTACCTAATTCTTCTTCTTGTTTAATTCTGGCATTTAGTAGAGTTACCATTTGTTGGTCCGCGTTAACTTTTTGGTTCTCTAATCTAGCTTTGTTATTTTCTGTATTTGCTTGTGATTGTTGTATTCTATAATTTGCTGAATCTCGTATAGATGCCATTTGATATGCTTTTGTGCCTTTCATAAATTTATTAGCATTTTCAAAAGTTGCATTAAATAAAGCAACATTTCCTCCTGCTAAAGTAGATTCCATTCCTAGTTTTTTCAATATTTCAGCATTTTTAATTTGTATTTCTTGTAAAGCTACTTTTTCTGCTTCAGCAGTTATTTGTGCTTTATTTGTTTCAAGTAGATCCTTTTGTAATTCTAAATTAAATTTAGCATCTTTCTTTTCTTCTTCTTTTCCTGCAGCAGCTAACTGTGCTTCTGCTACCTCTACTGCTAATTGCTGTTTTCGAGCAGCTAATACTTTATCTACTATTCCTGCTTCCGCTCTTGCTATTTGATTTGCAGCTGAATTTAAAGGACTTATTGCTAGTTTTGCTCTAAGCTGTTCTTGGGTTTTTGAAGCTATTTGATCTTCTTTCTCTAAAATTTCATCTAGAGTTGAGTTCATTGTTGTTTGTGCTGTTTGTTGATCAGTTAAAGATTTTTTCTGCTGATTATATTTATCTAGATCGTATTTAGCCTTTTCTTTTTCAGCAAGCTTTTTATCGTTTTCAAGCATTATTAATTGATTATCTAAATTTTCTGCAAGAGCTTTTCCTGAACTTCTTAATGCTTGAAATTGTCTTTTAGGTCCTACTGCCCCTCTTAAAGATTGGTCAAAAGTTTTTTGTACTTCAGCAGCTCTTTCTACTGATTGAGCAAGCCCCATGTATTCTCCTTCAAGTTTTTTCAAGTTATTAAGTTGAGTCTCTGTAGGAGCTTTTCCTTCTTTTACTGTATTCGCAATATCTTCATAAGCTTTCGAAAGATCATCAAGAGAACCTTTTGCTAATAATCTAAAACTTTGTTCTGTTTCTTTTATATTTTGTCGAAAGGATTTATCTTTAAATACTTCTTTTCGTTCTCCTTTTTGTATATATATTGTTTTTCTTCTATCTGTTTGAGAGCTTGCTGTAGCTGCAAATTCAGCTGCCATTACTTGGGCAGAAGCACTTTGTATCATTTTTGCAGTTTGCATAGCATATTGCCCAACTGAAAGTAATCCTTGTGCTCTTACCTCTAATGATCTTCCTAATTCAGAATTTAACTTTTCTGCAGAATCTGTTAAACCATCCATTCTTTCTTTTGCTGCTTCAGCCTCTTTATCTTTTACTCTAAAGAAATTGAATAAAGAAACTGCTGCAGAGGCAATTAAAGTTATTATACCTATGATACCCGCGGCTGCCATAGCTTTATTCATAGCTTTTGCACCAAGTGCTGTAGCTTGAACCATTCTTATTTGCGCTCTTTTATAAACCATTTCGGTTTTTTTAAAAGCTACTTGTTTTTGTTGCTCTGCTATTTGAGTTTGTAATTTTCTTTTGTTTGTAGAAGCTTTATGAACTGCATCTAATTTGGCTAAATGTGCTTTAAATGCTATTCTTTCTTGGTTATTAAATTTGTTATAAATTCCTGTTTTTTGATCCATTGACCTTTTATAGGCAGCAATTTGTCTTTGTGATAAGTCTCCTTTTACAGTTACTCCTGCTTTTGAAAGCATTGTCTTTGCACCAGATTGACCTGAGGTAGTCATTTTAGCACGACCTGCATCACCTGCATCCATAGCTTGTTGAGAAACAGCTAAGCTTTTCATAGATTTTTCTGTTTCTTTTAAAGAACCTTGTAAACCTTTTAGATTTTCTGCTGCTTTTGTTTCCATAGCTGCAAAAGAAGGTAATATAGTTCTAATTATTGGAAGGGCAAAAAGAGATAAAGCTGCAGTTAATGCATAAATATTTTCAGTAAAGAAAGGTAAAAGTTTTTGTGCAACAAATCCAACTCCAGATTTTAAAATATTTAATAAGTCATCAAAAGCAGTAGCAAATTGTGCTAGCGCAAATGCACTTGGATTCATTATTTCTGTTATTCTACCAAATTTATCTTCAGCTTGTCCAGCTACTTCATTAAATACTGCCTGTGTTCTTTCAAAAGCATTTAATTCTTCTTTAGTTTTATTTATACTTGTTGCATAAGCTTTTAAAGCAGGATCAAGTCTTAATATAATACCTAATTCATCTAATAATTCTGGTTCTGCTTTTGTTACACCTCTTATAAGACGATTAAAAGAATCTGTTAAATCTCTTCCTAATGCAAGTGATGTATCTCTAGCTGCTTTTCCTAGCTGTTCTAGTTGTGCTCTATTTAATCCTGCGGCTGTACCAATTGCTGTAGCTTGTGCGGCTTCTGCAAATGCTAATTGACCATTTGTAGCTGCTCGTACTGCTGATGTAATTGTTCCAAAAGCTGTACCTGTAACAGAACCAAAAGCTTTTTGTCCTTCTATAAGATTTTTAAAGTTTACAGAGTTTTGTAAAAATTGAAAGGCGGCACTAACAGCAAATACTTGGGCAGCAAGAGTAGCATATGCGGGAACAAGTCCTCCGCTGATGCCTTGTTGCATTTTTGAAAAGTTTTTTGTTGAATTTGACGATTGTCTTGATAGACCTTTAGCTGCACGATCTGCACCTCTTTGCGAAGTACTCATTGCATCAAAGCCGCTTGCAGCTTTAGTAGTTTCTTTTGCTAATTTTTTTATCTCTTTTTGAGTTAATAAAATTTGCTTACCATCTACTTTAATCGGAATTTTTATTTCTTTTTTAGCCATTTATCCTTGTACACTAATACCCCCGCCACCGCGAGGTCTTTTCGCTTTTTGTTCAGCTGCTTTTCTGCGTTTTTCGCCTTCTAAATTAATTTTTCTAGAATGTCGTGCTTCTATATGTTTTATAAATTGTAGACAGATTTTTTTATCTTTTACTTTCCAAATATCCAGTAATGTTCCTATAGAAGAAAAATCTTTCCCCATGTAAGAACCACTCATTCCATCCCAACGATCAGGTAAAAAGTCATGCAATAAAAAAGCCACCTGTACCTCATAAGGATAATCCTCAAGGCTAGGTGGCATTTCGTCAGGATCAGGGTCTTTACCACTTTGTTCACATAAATCAAAATATGTATCTAAAGTTATCTGTCCTTCTTTGTACTGTATGTCCAGCAGACCAAGTATTTTGTTTACTTGGTCTTCGTAAAATTTTCTAAATCACCTGTGACTTCAGATACCCAAGTGTCAAAGTCAGATGCGTTTTTCATTAACGTTTCTGCATTGTCGTGGTTAAACTCAAGTTCATCTTCGGGATTGAGAGCACTGATATCCACCAATAGAAGCTCTTCTAAGTAAGAATATTTTAAGCCTTTCCATCCCTTTATTACAGCTTTTACATACTCTACTAAAAATTTATCTTCGTCAAGTGATTCTTCGAATCCTCGTGTTTTACGATTAAACTTTTGAGATACACAGCGATTTCTAAGTTTTACTAACTCTTCTCTCGCTAAATAGCAAAGATCTACAGAGAATCCACTCATTCCTGGGTAGTCTACTGAAACTGTTTTACTTGGAGTTAATAAACTCGCTAGTGATATTGATTTATTTTCTTGTTCTGTCATTCTATTTCCTGGTTAAAAGAGGGAGGGTTTCCCCTCCCGCTAAAGTTAAGTTACGTCTGGTCCTACAAAGTCGATTGTGTACTCATCTGTAGTATCTACAGAAGTTGGTAAGCCGTGGAAATTTACTTCCAAACTTACAATATCATCAATTGAATGTGTTGGTACCTCTAGATGGGCTTTATCTACATTGATAACCATTCTAGGAATACTAGTAGACGCCGATCCACCAACTGAAAACGCTAGGTCAAACGAGTTGGTAATTTTTGTTGTTGCCTCAATAAGATCTTCAAACAAGTCAGCACTTGATGCACCACTTGAAGGAGTATTCAAATAACAAGTAAAGTTACCTGAAATAGATCTTGTTCCTGTAACATGGCCAAGAGGCTGATTAATTATTCCAAGAGTTTCTGGAGTTAAATAAGTCATGTTATTTGAAATAGTAACACTACCACCTGTCAAAGTACTAGTGTATATACCATTGCTAGAAGCACCTGGGAACGTTGATGTATCCGCAGCTGTAATAGTAAGGTCTGTTAATCTATTTCTAATGAAGTTGTTTGTGTCAGCTGCTGCTGTACCTTCATAAATTGTTGCTGTTGACATTGAACTTTCTTCTGTAATAATTGAAGCAAATCCTGACCAACTTGCTGTTGCAATTCCATCGATATCAAAATCAATTGAAACTTCATTTACAACTGCATTGTCTAATTTATAAATAACTGGTTCTGATTTTCCAGAACCCATTTCTACTTCAATAGTAAAAGTATTTAATGCTACTGTATTTGAATTAGCTGCTGAAAGAGTTGCTTTTGTTGTTCCTGTGTAAGTCCAACCATCATTAGTTCCTGTTGGCTCATCTGCAGCTACTAAAGCATTCCAGAGAGCTTCCTCTACAACATGATGTTCGCCGTCTGTTGCTGAAGAATGTCCATCAGTTCCTCTTGTGCCTCCATAGGAAGCAAAAGGTCTTATATAAGTTTGAAATGACCATTCTGCAGGTGCATAAGAATCTGTAAACATTTGTCTAGCTCTTCTACTTACTCCAGCTGTTGTTGCCATTTCATTTAATGTTACTTCTGTAACATTAGTTGCTTGAGAAAAACTAAAGCCATCTAACACAGGGATGTAATAAACATCTGATGTTGCAGTTCCTGCGCTATCATTCGGTGTTATATGTACTTTGGTATCTCGCGAAAAATAAAATGTATCCGCCATTTATTTTCTCCTAATTTCTTTGAAAAGGGGTCAGCAAGACTTTTATCTGCTTTTCCGTTTTCGTTTAATACTGGACTTCGGCAATAATTTCACCAATGCCCAACGGTTCTAAAACTCCTTCATCTGTATCTATACTTAATATTGTATGTTGTATAGTTGATACGGTATTCCCTAAAGGATCTGTATAAGTTAAAGGATTGTTATCTTCAATTATTGTTTCAACATCTTCTAATAATTTTTCTAATGCTGTTACTGAATCTTCTTCATTTACATAGCAACGAAAAGTTAAAGTTAAAAATCTAAATTTTTCTCCCGCTCCTCTGTAATCTCTTGTTTCTGCTCCCGCACTTACATGTACTGCAGGAAACTCTGTTACTTCATCCCAAAATTTAATTCTAGGAGAGGCTTCTGCTATTGCACTTTTATATTTGCCTGTGCCATCTATTTTTTCTAGATGACTAACAAATGCATTTACAACGCTGCTTCGTCTTGTTGTGTACTCTCTATTTGCCAATTAAACTCTCCTTGTTGTAAACTTACCTAAAGCCATTTCTGCAGCAAGTTCTCTTATAGACTCATCTATTAAAGTTCTTGGGTCTCTTTCTAAGCTTGACCAAGGTCTTTGCCCCCTACTAGTTTCAAATACTTGATATGGGTTCTTTTGATAAGTATAGTCTATCATTGGGACTCCTAATTTTGAGTCTTGTATATTTACTGCTTGTACACTTGCCGCAAATCTTCCTGTTCTGTTTGCTAATCCTGGTAATCCCATATTTTGTTGTACTTTTTGAGGTAGTTTTTTATTTAGTAACATTAATAGTCCCAAAGGACTTACTGGTTTTGGATTTCTGCTTTTACTTCTTTTCTTTTTAATTTTTGAAACTTGTAATTGTACTCCCCCTGTTATTATTGGAGTTCTTTTTGTTGATCTTACTTTAAAAGTTTTTGTTCCAGTTTTTGCTTTACTTTTTATGCTTTTTCTTGATCTTTTTCCTGCTACTTGTAGCTTTGGTTGAGATTCAAAGTAACTAAATATTTGTTCTTCTACTGAATCCCTAAGGGATGGAGAAGCTTTTACTTCTAGTATTATTTCTTCAAATATCGCCTGTAAGTCTCTTAGGTCCTGGGCTTCACCAAATCCTTCTGCTCTGTTGTTGTCTTTATCTTGAGAAGTTAGTACAAGAAAAAAATCTTTTGCAAAATCATTATCAGCTAATTTAAAAGCATGTTCTAAATCAATACCAAACTTTTTAATAACTTTCTGAAGTTTGCTTTTTATCTCATCTTTCTCAATTACATCTCTAACGATTCTATTAGAGCCTGCCATTTTTTGCAGTTTACCTGCTGCTCTACCTGCTGCATAACCAGAAGAAGCCATTCCTTTACCAAACCCATGCCCTACTTCTTGGTCAAAATTAAACCTACCCGCATCTGCTGTACCATAAGTTTTATTTGAAACTTTATTATCTAATACATTTAACTGTCTATTTAAATTAACAGCCAGATTGGCTTTACTTGGTGTTGTAAATTCTTGTACTTTTGTATAGTTTCTACATACCATTGTCCAATATCTAGTTGATGATTTTTTTGCTTCAGCTTCTAATTCTTTGAATCGTTCTTTAGTTACTGTAATTGTTACAGGCTCTCCATCTATATGAGACTCTAAAGTTCTGCTATACCCAATTACTTTTGGTTCTTCTGTCTTTTTAAAAACATTGAAACAATCGAGTAAATGTTTTTTAATTTCTTCATCACTTACTGCTTTACCTGTATTTGGATCGTTTAAAAACTGTCCATTTGCATGCATTTTAGATAACACTTTTACATGTGCTTTCCAATCGAATCTAAATATTTGACCTGGGTAACGTTCTAAATCAAATCGAGTTCCTCTTTTTCCTTTAGTTCTAGAAGTTGATCTTTGTACTATAGGTATTATTTGTTTTTCTAATAATGCTCCTAATGCTGCATCTGACATTAAATTATTACTCTATATAAATCAAGTACTCTTTTTATATGATCTGGAAAATCTGTATTATCTCTTACTCCAGATGTTCCTTGATTCTGCAGTGTTGCTCCTGCTATTGTTCTTCGTTCTTTGTGTTCGTCTTTTAAGTAATATGTTACTAAGTCAAATAAAGCTAGTTTTAAATCTGAAGGAGTAGCAGCATATCCAGCAGTGTAAGTAATCTGTACACTTCCTACGCCTCTTGCCCATGCTTTTTTATTTCCGTCTTTTGTTGTTCTAA
>Ga0222719_10002129_pt1 | contig 18412 bp, 20 predicted proteins | sample C33_34DmetaG_FD_165039 | JGI IMG/M metagenome (GOLD analysis project Ga0222719, IMG submission 165039) | Estuarine water microbial communities from San Francisco Bay, California, United States - C33_34D | ecosystem: Environmental > Aquatic > Marine > Unclassified | place: USA: California... | reverse complement strand
ATCAAGTAATGTCGAAAGTTGAAAATAAAGTTGATCAAGCCACCTCAAAAGTCGAAGAAAGAATTGAGAAATATGAGAAAAAAATTGAACAGCTAGAAAAAACTACTGACAAAATGATCGACACCTTTAACAGCTTTGACGCAAAAAAATTAGATCAAATTGCCAATTTAGCTAAAAACATTGGAATCGCTATTGCTGGCTTTTTTGCTCTTATGGTAGTTTTATTAATTTTAGTTTTTATCCAACTAATAAGAGTTAATAAAAGGCTGATTTTGTTAAAAAAATAGATGTTTTTTACCGTCTTATTTCATGAATTAGCAATTAGCTCCAAAAATTTTAACAAACCTCTCTCAAGCTTTCTCTTTTTTATTATCTTCATTTTTGTTGCTGGACTTTTGCAATCCAATAACAGCGAAATAGATCAACAAATATTCTTTTGGCTAGCAACAATTTGTGTAATAGTTTTTTCGTCAGCAGACTTTTTAAAAAATGATTTTGACAGTGGTATGCTTGAGCAAATGGCAATTGCCTGCTATAATTTTGAGATTTTTATCTTTGCCAAAATCATCGCTAACTGGCTTAATTACTGCGCACCAATAATCCTTACCTCATTTTTTATAAATCATAATTTTGATTTTGTCATCATCACCATTATTGCCAGTTTTACTATTAATGTTATTTGTTGCTTTTGCGGAAGCTTTTCTTTGCTCGGCAATTCATCACCTCTAATTTCTATTATCGCCCTACCCCTAATAATTCCAATAATTTTAATGTCTCAAGATAAGAATTTGGCAATTAATATCTTAAGTCCATTATCATTAATCTTATTTTTACTATTATCTTTTTTAACCGCCAAAATAGTTAAAATTTTTTTAGATTAGTAAATTATCAATAAGTCTAACATCGCCAACAAAGCCAGCAAAAAAGATACGTGATTTAGTACTTTGGTTAATTTTAACAACAAGTTGCAAATCTTCTTCTTGCCTTATTTCAAGATAATCAATTTTTCTAAAACCATTTTTTAAAAAATGATTTTTTGCATCACTTAAAACTTCTGCTAATTCTAGATTAAAATTATTTACTAGTTTAGATCTAATTTCTCTCAAAATTTGCTGAATTTTTATGGCTATTTTTTTATCTTCGTCACTCAATAAAATATTGCGCGATGATAAAGCCAAACCATCTTCTTGCCTTTGGGTTGGAAAACCAATGATTTTAATTGGATAATTTAGATCACTAGTCAGTCTTTTAATAATCTGCAATTGCTGAAAATCCTTTTCACCAAAAATAGCAAAATTTGGCTGAATTATATTAAATAGCTTGGCAATTATTAAACATACGCCGTTAAAATGACCCTTTCTAGTTACGCCACACAAGCAATTGGTTAAATTAGGAATATCAATATTGATTAATGGCTTATTTTTATAGATCTCCTTATCATCTGGTACAAAAACAATATTAACCCCCTGCTCTTCAAGCTTTCGACAATCCAAATCAACCTGCCTTGGATATTTTTGAAAATCATTTGAATCATTAAATTGTTGACGATTAACAAAAATAGAAACCACCACTTTATCAGCCACCTCTCTTGCTTTTTTAACCAAAGATAAGTGACCTTCATGCAAACAGCCCATTGTTGGCACTAAAGCAATTGATTGCTGATTGGCTTTTAATGTTGATAATTCGTTGCGAATTTCTGCTATATTTTTAATGATTAGCATAATGAAAATATTAAAACTCTAATAATTTGCGCTAAATCTTTACTTTCCTTAATGCATAAAAAACCACTTTCGCCAAAAATATCTTTAACTTCTAGATGTTGCTCAAAACCAATTTCAACAATTATTTTACCATCTTTTTTTAAATAATCTTTAGCTTCCTTAGCTATTTTTCGATAAAAATCTAAACCATCAACTCCGCCATCAAGGGCAATAATTGGATCATAAGCAACATCTAAATCTAAATTTTTTAATTCTTTGGTTGGAATATAAGGTGGATTTGAAATAATCAGATCAAATTTTTGATTAATTTGCGAGAAAAGATCAGACTCAACAAAATTGATACGATCATCTACTTGCAAATTCTTAGCATTTTTTTTGGCAGTTTCTAAAGCTAATTGCGATATATCAACTCCATACGCCTTAGCATTATTATAAAGCTTAAGCAATGATAATATTAAACATCCAGAACCAACACCGAGCTCTAATATTTCAAAATCTTGGTTTTGATCTTTATAAATTGCTAAAACTGTTTCGATTAAAGTTTCGGAATCAGGTCTGGGATCCAGCACATGTTGGCTAACAACAAAGCTACTCTCAAAAAAATCTTTTTTACCAATTATTTTAGCAACTGGCATTGATTTCGCTCGCAAATCAATTGCCTCTAAATATTTTTGCGCCACGACTTCATCAATTTCCAAATCTCGACCAAATATTATCTGCTCTTTAGTAAGATTGCAAACCTTTACCAAAAGCAGCAATGCATCACTATTCCAGCTCTTAATACCAGATTCTTTTAAGGATAGACGAGATTTGACCAAAATATCAGAAACTTTTATCAACTGCAAGCTTTATTTTGATTAGCACAAAATCTACAAATCTTCAATAATTTGCCTAAAAGATATATTGTTGATTATATATTCTAGATTTTTCTCACGAGAAATTGTAAATTTGATAATGTCACCAGCTAAATCTTCTTGCGCTTTTTGCATTTCTTCAAGATTTTGATTAGAATCAGATTCAACAACATCGCCAGCAATATCCTCCATTTGATTGTTTTCATCAGAAATTTCAGTTTCACTATGTACTGCATTATTAACACTATCAACATTGCTATCTGATTCTACAGGACTAGTATTATCTTGCGCATCAATTGTTACCTCTTGATCACTATCTAGATCTTGCTTATTTTGATTAACTTCGCCTTTTTCAATCGACGATTCTTCCAAAAGCTTAGATTCTTTTGTCATAATAATTTTAGATTGATCTTGAATTCGATTATTTACAACATCCCTAATTTTCTCAGAAATCTTAATCAAAAAATTATTATACAAATTATCACTTTTTGCCACAGATTCTTGAATCATAAGATCAGAACCCTCAACAATATCAGAGGTTGAGTTATGAGTTAAGTTTTTTGCTTCAGATGTTATATACTCAACTAAATTAGACTTGCCATCAACCTCAACTTCAATAGAGCCTGACATTTTCGGATCATCAAAGTAATTTTGCATTTTGCCTTTTAGAAAAATTTTATATAAGCTATTAGCAATTGTAAATTTTGTTATATCAAGCGACTTGGTAAAGCTAACAGGAATTCTAGCGATTTTTGTAGGATCAGAATCAATTTTGTAGCTATCAGCAGAGCTATTGGGAACCAATTTATAATTAAGGCTAATTTCAACATCGCTAGCTATTGAATTAATTTGATCAACAATATTACCTTTGTTGTTTGCAATATTTGCTAAATATTGAGATTCGTCTAAACCACCAATATTACCATCTACCGCATCACTTAAGTTAACTTCCTCAAGCTGAGCTTTATCATTAGAAGGAGCATTGACATCATCAAGCGTCAAATCAGTCTTTTTGGATGGATTTTGTGGCAACGATAATTCAACTTGTTCTCTATTCTCAGTTTTTTTATCTTGCGCCAGCTTATTATCAATTTTATCTTTGGTATTTTTTTCATCTTCTTCAATCTTAGCATCATTTTTAGCTAATTGATCAATTGCTTCATCATTAACTAATTCATTAAAATCTTGATCATCAACTTGATTAGAAATATTTGGCAAAATCTTTAAATCACCATTTTCTAAAGAGCTAGTAATTTCTGGCTCAAGACCATCTCGATAAAGACTAGTTAAGTTAATTGAGCTTACATCTTTTATCGAAATATCAAAATTAGCAGATATTTCACCTGACTTACTAGATCTTGAATTGATGCTAAATTTAGCTGGGCCAGAACTAAAAATTAAATTTTTAGTTGCTAATGAGGTTATTTTAAAACCATTATCACTATATTTTATCGAAAAACCATCGGTCAAAAAATCAATATTAATTTTAGGTTCAGCTATAAATGATACTTCGCCAGCTTCGGATGACTTTTCGTTGTATAAAACATTTCCAATTTTACTAACCGCAAAGTTATTCTTAAATAATTCTGCCTCAATCTCTAAATTTTTAATTGTAAATTTATGAGATGACAAACTATCAAGAGGCAAAGTAAAGGTTAAATCGTAAATTGCTATTTTTTGCTTTAAAGGAAAACCATATGAATTAACACTTCTTGATGAAACGTAAAACGCATTATCTTGGATTATTTTTTCAATTTGAGATTTGAACTGATTAGCTTTAAAAAACCAAAAACCGCTAAATCCAGCACCAGCCAAAATTAGCAAAACAAAAAGCCTGATAATGAATTTTTTAAACATTTTAACAAAATATAATTAAAAATATTAACTAGCTAACCAACCGAAACATTGCGCGTTTCACTTGGCACTTTAAGCACAATTCCATCAAGCTCTTTGGTTAAAATAATTTGGCAACCAAGTCTAGAAGTTGGCGTCAAGCCAAAAGCTAAGTCCAACATATCTTCTTCATCTTCAGAAGGTTCATTTAACTTGTCAAAATAATCCTGCTCTAAAATTACATGGCAAGTTGAGCAGGCCAAAGACCCTTCACAAGCCCCTTCTAAATCAATATCATTATTATGAGCAGCCTCTAAAACCGTTGTTCCAACTGGCACCATAAACTCTTTTCTGCCATTAGCAGTATCAAAAATAACCTTAACTTGATCAGACATTTTTTGTAAATTTATATTAGAAAAATTTTGTAAAAATGATTAAAACTTCGCTTATTAAATAAATCAATTAAAATTAAATATTGTTTCGATTGGCACATGATCAGAAGGCCTTTCTTCAGCTCTAAACTCTTTATAAATATTAGTAGAGCATATATTATTTTTTAAATTTGGCGTTGTCCAAATATGATCTAGCCTTCTACCGCGATCAGATTCTAAAGCATTTCTGGCACGATAACTCCACCAGCTATATAATTTTTGACTTTCATCAACAAATAAACGATGTGAGTCGACCCAATCTAAGCTTTTTTGCAAATTATTCATCTTTTCAACCTCAATTGGCGTATGCGAAACCACATTTAATAATTGTTTGTGCGACCAAACATCATGCTCCAAAGGTGCTATATTCATATCGCCAACCATAATAATTTTTTGATTTTTTTGTGATTTAAAAAAATCACCCATCCAATCAACAAATTTTAATTTATGATCAAATTTATCATTTAGATTAACATCAGGAATGTCACCACCTGCTGGCACATAAAAATTATGAAGCGCTATTTTTTGCCCAGCAATTTCAAGATCAAAAGACAAATGCCTTTTGTGACTATAGCCCAAAATATCAATTTTTTGTGGATTAGAAAAGGGAATTTTTGATAAAATAGCCACCCCATTATAAGATTTTTCACCACTAAATTCAATATAATCAAAGCCTAAATTTTTTATTTCATCAACCGGAAACAACTCGTCAACCACCTTAGTTTCTTGCAAACAAATTACATCTGGCTGATTTTTCACCACAAATTTCTGCAATAATGGCAATCGCAACCTAACCGAATTGATGTTCCACGAGATTATTTTATAGCAATTCACTGACTGTTTCATTGTAATTTTAAAATAAATAATTTTTTGCTTTGACTTAAATTATATGTGCAACGTTTTTTTTATTATTTTTTTTAATTTGACAAAACTGTATTTATATGATACAATTTTAAGCAATGACAAGTTTAATTAAAATTAAAAAATTTGGTATGACAAAAGAAAATATTCAAGAAAACATTCTATCATCATCAAGAGCTATAGCTTTCCTCAAAAATAAAAGTAAATTAGAAAATTCTTTAGTTAATCAAATTCTAAATTCTTTTCAAAAAGATTTTGGCATTTATTTGGCGCACCCAGCAAATAGTAAAGATAAAGATGCTTATAGACAAGTTGAGCATAAAAACTTAGACAGTTTGCTCACAATGAAAGCTTCCGAGTTATATAGCAGGCAAAATAAGGCAACTTCATTATCAAAAATGTGTGAAAGACAAATTGAAGAATTAGAAAAAGATAAAACCTTAAACCCAAAATCAAAAGGTAAATCAAATTTTCATCAACTTAATCAAGATGATATAGCCAATTTAAATCGCCTAAAAAACTATCTAGATAATGAGAGCAAAATATGCCAAGCTTTATCTAAGCAAAGAACTAAAGAAAAAAAATTACCATTGAGTAATCTTGGCAATAAAGTGAGAAGATTTTTTGGGTTTCCTAAAAAATTAGATACTGAGCATAACCCAGATATTCAAACAATTTTAAAAAGCGAAAAAGTTCTGATTTCAAAAATTGAAGTAGACAATTTAGTCATAGGGATTGGACTTAAAGCGCTACCAAATGTTGATCCAAATAACAACACTCGCAACAATAATAGAGGTGGAAACTCTCAAAGACCAGGACCAGATGGCAATAATCCAGAGTTACCTGCCTTTCCAAAAGTACCGAGTGATCCACCAAAACTAGTAGAAATTGATAAATTATCAAAAAACGAGGCAGGCTTATTAAAAGGCTAAAGTTAACTCAAACTCTTTTTTATCGATTTTAATTTAATAATAAATTCATCATTTTAGTAGCTATTTTAGCCACAAATTTTTGCAACAAGGCAAGCTCAACCTAATCAAATTTATGTTCTACGAGATTATTTTCATGTAACTTTACTTATAAAATTATTAAAGATCTTGGGTTTTAAACTGATCAAAAAATTTGCAAATTATCTCTTCAATGGTCATGAAGTCTGCAATAATTTGAGGATGAAAATTCATACTATTATAATCATTACTATTTTTTGAATCTTTTTCAAATAACATAAAAAAACTTGGACTTTTATTGCCAGAATCATCTTGCAAATAAGGCGGTATGTATAACGGAATTTTATGACATAATGAATCTCGATAAGTTTTAACATATTCATCATGCCACTCATCAACACTTTCTAGATATTCTCTAAATTCTTCTTTAAGCATATCCCTTATATATAATCGGTCTGTTTTTTTTGATTTTTTATTCTTATTAAAAAGATTTACGTGACTATCAGATATATCTAAATCATTCTCAATCTTGTATATTAAAGCCAAATTATCCAAAACCCCGCAAATATTAATGCAAAAAATTTGCAAATTCATGACTAATCTGTCAATTATATCAGCATCAAGCAACTTATCTTGATTTGGAGGAAATAAGGAAAAAATATTTTCTATAGCACTTGCCATATAGGAAACTCTCCTCATTATTCCTCGCTTAATATAAAATTTTGATAAATCTTTTTTTACTAAAGAGTTATGCAGTTTTTTATATATATTTGACTTCCTTGTATTAATTAGAATAAATTCTTCTGATAGCTTTTCTAAACATTCTAGACTATACATCGCTTATTTTAAACCCAACCTCAAAAACACTGGTTTTGGCTGATTAATCTCTTGCCCTTCAGCCAAAATTTCAGAAATATTAACTAAATTTCGTTTACCCGCTTCCAAATTTAGTAAATCCAGCAATTTTTCACTTGATTTTGGCATAAATGGTTGAAGCCAAATAGCAATTTTTCTTACCGCATCTGCAGCAATATAAAGAATCTCTTGCATTTCCTTAATTTTTCCTTCTTTTTTTAAGCTCCACGGCGCTTGATCATTAAGCTCTTTATTAATTTGACTAGCAAATTCAATTATTGCCTCCAAAGCTTTGTCAAATTTCAATTCGTCAATTAGTTGCGGGATTTGTTGCTCAAATTTTTGACAAGATTTTTGATAATTTTGTAAAGACTCATGAGCAATTGGCGGGATTTTTGCTTCACAATTTTTGAAAATCATCGTCAAAGTTCTTTGCGCTAAATTGCCAATATTATTGGCTAATTCAGCATTAATTCTTAATATAAAACTTTCACGAGAATAATCGCCGTCATTACCAAATGGCACTTCGCGCATTAAAAAATAGCGAAAATAATCAATCGCCAAATCTTCATCGACTCCCAAGCTTTTAAGCCACTCAATTTCTTGATACGGATCAATAACATTGCCAACTGATTTTGAGATTTTTTGCCCTTCATTGGTCCACCAGCCATGGGCAAAAACTTTGTGTGGTAATTTAATATTAACCGCCATCAAAAAGGCTGGCCAGTAAATAGCGTGAAAGCGTAAAATATCTTTACCAACAATATGAATTGGAGATTCTTTTGCATTTAGCCAAAAATCTTGATATTTTTGTTTATCTTCAAAACCAAGCGCTGAAATATAATTAGTAAGGGCATCAAGCCAAACATAAATAACATGATTTTCATCATTTGGCACTTTAATTCCCCAATTAAAAGAGGTGCGCGAAATTGATAGATCCTTAAGCCCGCTTTTAACAAAAGATTTTACTTCATTTAAACGTGATTTTGGCTCAACAAATTGTGGATTTTGCTCATAAAATTCTAATAATTTATCACCAAAAGCTGATAATTTAAAAAAATAACTTTCTTCTTTTTGCCACTCAACTTCGGCTCCACTTGGCGCTTTACCATCAACAATCTCATCTTCATTGTAAAAAGCTTCATCTCTCACACTATACCAGCCCTCATAAACATCTTTATAGATAAAGCCTGCTTTTTCTAATTTTTGCCATAAAATTTGCACCACTTCTTTGTGACGTTTTTCGGTAGTTCTAATAAAATCATCATTTGCTAAATTTATAAATTTAGCAAGATCACGGAAGCTTTGCGATACTTCATCACAAAATTGCTGAGGTGTTTTGTTGTTTTTTATAGCTGATTTTTCAACTTTTTGCCCATGTTCATCAGTGCCGGTCAGAAAAAAAACATTATTTTTCTGCAATCTCTTAAATCTTGCTAAAATATCACAAGCTATCGAAGTATAAGCATGGCCAATATGTGGCTTGTCGTTTACATAATAAATTGGCGATGTTACGTAAAAATTTGCCGAAAAATTTGTTTTACTCATTGAAAATTAGATGTTAATTTAGCAATTCACTTAATCTTTTTAAGAATTTTAATTTTAAAAAAATGTCAATTATCAAAAAACTGGATGCTATAATTGAGAAATTTAATGATCTAGAAAAAAAATTACTTGATCCCTCAAGCCTAGGGCAAAAATTAGCCAAAGCTTCCAAAGAGCATTCTGATTTGGCACCAATCGTTGAATTGGCCATATCTTACAAAAAATCCATAAAAGAGCTTGAAGAAATTGAAGAAATTTTACCACAAACCCAAGATAAAGAGATGAAAGAAATGATACTAACGGAAAAAGATGATTTAGATGAAAAAATTGAAACCCTCGAACATCAGTTAAAAATTGCCCTACTTCCCAAAGACAAAGCCGATGAAAAAAACGCTATCTTAGAAGTTCGCGCCGGAACTGGTGGCGAAGAAGCAGCGCTTTTTGCAACCAAGCTTTTTGCTATGTATCACAAATACGCTGAGCGACAAGGCTGGAAATTTGAAATCATGTCAATTTCTGAAACTGGCCTTGGTGGCTATAAAGATGCTTCAGCTTTGATTAGTGGCAAAGATGTATTTGCTAAATTAAAATTTGAATCTGGCGGGCATCGCGTGCAAAGAGTTCCTGAAACCGAAAGTCAAGGCAGAGTCCATACTTCGGCAGCAACAGTTGCGGTTTTACCTGAAGCCGAGGAAATCGATATTAAAATAGAAGATAAAGATCTTAGAATCGATGTGTTTCGCTCTTCGGGTCCAGGAGGTCAGTCAGTAAATACCACTGACTCGGCAGTTAGAATTACTCACCTTCCAACTGGCATCACAGTTTCCATGCAAGACGAAAAATCGCAAATCAAAAACCGTGAAAAAGCCATGAAGGTTTTACGTTCGAGACTTTATGAAGCTGAACGCGAAAGAGCTGAAAAAGAAAGGTCTGACACCAGAAAAGGTCAAGTTGGCAGTGGTGACCGTAGCGAAAGAGTTCGCACCTATAACTTCCCCCAAAGTCGAGTTACTGATCATCGCATTAATTTAACAAGTTATAATATTGATAGTGTTATGCTTGGCGAACTAGATGAATTTATTGAATCACTACAAGCTGAAGATCAAGCGCAAAGAATGGCAGAATCTGAAGTCTAGTTTTTCAATGCGTAGAGGAGTTCGTAAAATCTCTAAAATACCTCCAGAAATTTTAGTTCAACTCAATCAAGGCAACATTGAGTCTGCCACTCTTGTTGAATCTTTGGCAATTGACTTTGATCAACTTGCCAAATCTCTAAATCTAAATATCAAGCCATTCAAAGAAAAGAGTATAATTAAAAGAATGCAATATTATGGATTGCAAATTGATGATTGGCAAGAATTTAAGAATCATCTAAGCGATACAATTAGAGGTTGGTGTGCTTTTAGCTTGGCACAAAAATCCCACCTAACATTTGAGCAAAAACTTCAAGAAATGCTATTTTTTGCTGATGATCATCACTTTGGCGTCAGAGAATGGGCATGGCTTTCAATTCGCAATCAAATTATAGAAAATTTAGATCAGTCATTAAAAATACTAACTCCACTTACCATTCATAAATCAGCAAATATTAGAAGATTTGCTTGTGAAATTACTCGACCAAGAGGTGTTTGGTGCCAGCATATAAAAAAACTTAAAGAACAACCATGGCTTGCAATTGATATTTTAGAAAATTTAAAAACAGACAGTAGTAAATATGTACAAAACTCAATTGGAAATTGGCTTAATGATGCCAGCAAAGATAACTCAATATGGGTACTTGAAACATGCAAATCATGGCAAAAAATCAACAACTTAAACACCAACTATATTGCCAAAAGAGGCTGTCGAACAATCACAAAAAAACCTCGTAATTAACCAGTAATTACGAGGAAAAAAGTTTTTTTATTTTAAGCTTTAAAAAAGCAATTAGTTAACATCTACGTTAAATGCTAATGCACAAGTTAGTCCAGAGTTACTAACTGTATATGTTCCAGCGTTAAGAGCATATGTAAGACAAGTAGCACCACCAACAGCTTGAACTTCACCTGCGGATGCCAAACCATCGTCAGTTTTTCTGTCAATAGAAAGAGCGTCTGTTGGAGTTATAATTCCAGCAAACACAACTGAACTATTGTTAGTAGAAGAAAAACCATCTCCTGCAGCAGAAGATACGGCAGCTGTAGTACCTGTCAAAATAGCGTAGTTAGAAGCACCTTTACTATCAAATGACCAACCTGCGTTATTTATCTTAGAGGCTGGTAGGTTAGTAGTTGGAACAGCTTGCGCTGTAGTTGTATTACCATAAGTTAAGGCATCAGATATTGCACCTATAGCAAATAAATCTCTCCAAGCTTCGTGACCTTCTGCAACAGCAGGAGCTGCAAAATTGTTATACTCAATCAAACCATCTAAGTCACCAATAAGGTCACCTGATGTAGTTGCAATATTGAAGTCACCTGGGTAAGCATCAAATTGCGTGTAAAAAGCGTTTACAGCAACTGAATAGCCACGCGCTTCACTCATAGCCGAACGTAGCTCTGCACTTTTGATTAAACTGGCACCGCCGGTAACGCCAGCAATTAATAAACCAATTATAATTAATACAATTGATAATTCGATAAGCGAGAACGCTGATCTTTTGTTTTTATTTACGTTTTTCATAATTTATAAGTCGTTTAATAAATACTGGCCTAACAACAAAATATAATAAAATAACTTTTGCCATAAGACTCACAAGCTGTGATTTTGAAAAGTTATTTATTACACGTTTGTTTAAGTCAAATATTTTTTGTTAAAAAAAGAAAAAATAATTTACATTATCACATTATAACATATTTATGAACCCTGTTCAAGCAAATTATTATTATTATTATTATTTACTTAAAAATTACTGAAATAATATCATATGTTACAACTCCTCTAGGGGTTCTTACCTCAACCTCTTGTCCAGATTTCTTGCCAATTAGCGACCTAGCCACCGGCGACGAAGCTGAGATAAGGCCAAGATCAATATCAGCCTCATATTCACTCACTATTTTATAGGTTACTCTTTTCGCTTCATCAATATCTTCTAAAGTCACCGTTGCTCCAAAAATAACCGTATCACCTGATAGTTTACTTATATCAACTACATCTGCTCTTAATAATTTATCTTCCAAATCTGCAATTTGTGCCTCAACCATACCTTGTTTTTCACGAGCTGAGTGATATTCGGCATTTTCTTTTAGATCTCCATGATCTCTTGCTTCAGCAATTTGCTCAATAATTTTAGGCCTCTGAATATTTTTCAGATCTTCTATTTCTGCTCTGAGCTTTTTATAACCTTCCTGAGTAATTTTAATTTTTTCCATTTTATCCCCTATATAGATATTAACGATAACAAATATATTATATTTTAACCACTTGCTTAATATTTATAAGTATCGTTTTTAAAAGGACCTTGCTTAGCGACGCCAATATATTTAGATTGCTTCTCGCTAAGCTCAGTTAATTTTGCATTAAGCTTTTTTAAATGAAGGATTGCAACTTTTTCATCTAATTTTTTTGGTAAAATATAAACTTTATTTTGATATTTTGTACTATTTTGCCATAATTCAATTTGCGCCATAACCTGATTTGTAAAACTCGCCGACATGACAAATGCACTATGTCCAGTTGCGCAACCCAAATTCAAAAGACGACCCTCAGCCAAAACTATAATTCTTTTACCGTCAGAAAATTCAATTTGATCAACCTGCGGTTTGATGTTTGTCCATTTATAATTTCTTAAAGCATCAATTTGAATTTCATTATCAAAATGTCCAATATTTCCAACAATTGCACAATCTTTCATTTGACGCATGTGATCTGCCGTAATAACATCAACATTTCCTGTTGCCGTTACGAAAATATCGGCCTGACTTACCACATCTTCAATTGGCGCAACAGTATAACCAGCCATAGCAGCCTGTAGAGCACAAATTGGATCAATTTCAGTAACAACCACTCTAGCTCCTTGAGATTTAAAGGCCTCAGCGCAACCTTTTCCAACATTGCCATAGCCACAAATTACCACCATTTTGCCGGCAATCATCACATCAGTAGCTCTTTTGATGCCATCAATTACACTCTCTTTGCAACCATATAAATTATCAAATTTTGACTTGGTTACGGCATCATTAACATTTATGGCAGGAACTTTTAATGCACCACTTTTTTCCATTTCGTAAAGACGAGCTACGCCAGTAGTTGTTTCTTCAGATATGCCGCGAATATTTTTTAATAATTGCGGATATTCTTCATGTATAATTTTGGTTAAATCACCGCCATCATCAAGTATCATATTTGCTTGCCAATTTTTATCACCTTCAATTGTTTGCTTAATGCACCATTCATATTCTTCTTCAGTTTCACCCTTCCATGCAAAAACTGGAATACCTTTGGCAGCAATTGCTGCGGCGGCTTGATCAACTGTAGAATAAATATTGCAAGAACTCCATCTAACTTCAGCACCTAATTCGACCAAAGTTTCAATTAAAACTGCCGTCTCAACAGTCATGTGCAGACAGCCTAAAATTTTAGCACCTTTCAAGGGCTTACTTGCCGAATATTCAGACCTTAAAGACATTAAGCCAGTCATTTCATTTTCGGCTAAGGTTATCTCTTTTCTACCCCAATCGGCTAGATTAATATCTTTAACTTTGTAGTCTTGCATAATTTTAAAAAATTTAAGTTAATGAGAAAATTTGCTTAATTAATAATAAAAGCAGGCTTGCAGAAAGATATTTAAGCGATTAGTAAATCAGTTTCGTTGATACTTAATTAGAAACTAAAAAAGTTAAATAGTCAACACTGGAAATAGTAGCAATAAGTAGAAGGGAAAAATAAAAACATATCCAAAACCATATTTTCTACTGGATTCAACCATCTTGAACAACAGTAACACCAAAAAATTAGTAACAATTATCAAGAAAAATAAAATAAAATTAATTTGTGACAAAGCTAAAGAAGCAATCAAAATAAACTTTAAATAATCAAAGGTTTGCTCTTGATTGGCGAATAAATTTTTACCATTTTTGTAAAATATGTAATAAAATATTGCTGAACATAACACTCCCAAAATTCCCGAATATATCAAATCAAAAATACTTTGGTCTAACAAAATTCGATTAACAACCACTAAAAACAATAAGAATATCAATAATGCCTGAGGAAAAACCTTATGCGTAAAATTTGTAACCAAAAGAATTATGCAGGACACTGAAATGAGCGAATATATTATAAACTCTTCACTAAATGAGAATTTTAAATAACAAATTATAAACAAGATTGTAGTTGCTAACTCTATAAAAAGATGAGTTCTAGGAATCATTACACCACAATTGCGACACCTGCCAAGGGTAAAAAGCCAATTTAAAACCGGAATCAAATCTCTAGTTTTAATAATAGCTTCACATTTAGGGCAACGTGATTTTTTACCAAAATATCGACCAAAACATGATTCTTTTAATGGTAAACGATAAGCAAACAAAGTAGCATAAGACCCAAAAATTGCGCCAAAAGCTGCGGACAATAAAATTTCTAGTAAATTAACATCTTCCATAAGTAATTACATTCTTTTAAAGCCGACTTTCCAATAAGAATAGCCCGTTATAATCGTCAAAGCTGCTGCTAATACAAATAAAAACTTGGCTGCAACATTTATAATATTAACAATACGCCACTTAAGATCGAGCTCCATTAGACTACCAAACATATGATGCAAAGTATAAGAAGAACCACCCTCACCCAACAGCAATCCAGTTATTGCTACCATTTGCACTCCAGTTTTCCACTTTGCCAACCTACTAACTGGAATATTAACATGAAATTCAGCCAAGAACTCTCTCAAGCCTGACACCAAAACCTCACGGCAAATTATAATCAAACCAGGAATTAAAATCCATAAATTACCATAATTTGAGTTTATTAGCATGACAATTGCCACTATGACCAATAATTTATCTGCAATTGGATCTAAACATTTACCAAAATTAGACTGTGCTTGCATGGATCTAGCAAAATAACCATCAAAATAGTCAGTAATTGCTGCAATCGCAAATAAAATAGCAGCCATAACATTGGCTATCATACCTTGAACGTAAAATGATAAAACCAAAATTGGAATTATTGCCAAGCGAAATGTGGTTAAGAAATTTGGAATCTGCTTTTTATTCATTAGTTATAAAAATAATAAACAAGAAAACGCGACAATTATCTGGATACTATAGCATTTCAAGCTAAGATTGCTTATTTTATAATTCTAGATAGTCATCCAAGATAATCAGTACACACAACGATACTATTTAAAAAATAACTAATTATCAACACTTTCTAAATATTTAATTACATCAGCTCTTTGTTGTGCCTTTTTCAAACCAGCAAAAGCCATTTTAGTATTTGGCAAATATTCTTTTGGATTGGTTATAAATTTATTAATTTCTTCTTTAGTCCATTTTCCACCTAAAGAAATCATTGCCTTTGAGTATGAAAAATCAGTAACCGATCCCCTATTTCTACCAATAACCTTATTAAGATTTGGCCCCACACCATTTCCAGCATTTTTTTCAATCTTGTGACAGGAAGCACATTTTTTAAAAATCTTTTTACCATTTTCAACATCAGCTAACTTCATCAATTCAGAAAAATTAACTTCTTTTTCTGCAGTTTTTATTAATTTTCCATCTGGCGAAAGCTTAATTTCATAGCCTCTAACAATTACCGATTTCTTTGCATACAATAAGTTAGTAGCAACAACTGCAAAAATTACTATTATAAAAACTATGATAAAGGCCGGAAGCAATGATAAAAATAGATTATAAATATTTTGTACTTTGTTTTTCATTTTAAATTAATCAAATAACATTGATACTGATTTTTCTTGTGCTATATTAAATATGGCTTTACCAAGTAGATCAGAAACATTAACTATACGAATATTTTTTACATTCATAGTTTCTTGACTAGGATCGATAGAATTAGTTATAACCAACTCTTTAAGTTTAGAATTAGCAATTTTTAAATTAGCCTGACCTGATAAAACACCATGAGTTATATAAGCTGAAACAGAATTAGCTCCCCGATCAATTAAAGCTTGAGCTGCATTGCATAAAGTTCCACCCGAGTCAACCATATCGTCAACTATGATACAATCCTTATCAGACACCTCGCCAATAATATTCATAACTTCGCTAACTCCAGCTTTTGGCCTTCTTTTGTCAACAATTGCTAAATCAGCACCTATCTTTTCAGCCGTTCTTCTTGCTCTAACTAAACCACCAACATCAGGCGATACAACTATCAGATTATTACCAGTAAGATTTTTTCTAATATCTTTTTCAAAAACAGGAGCAGCAATCAAATTATCCAAAGGTATATCAAAAAAACCTTGAATTTGCCCTGCGTGCAAGTCAATCGTAAGAACCCTATCCGCTCCAGCGCTGGTTATAAGATTAGCTACAAGCTTTGCTGAAATTGGAGTTCTTGGTGCCACCTTTCGATCCTGCCTTGCATAACCAAAATAAGGTATTACCGCTGTAATCCTCTTAGCCGAAGCTCTTCTTAAGGCATCAATCACAATCAGCAACTCCATAATATTATCATTAGCTGGAAAAGAGGTTGATTGCACTACAAAAATATCTTCGCCACGAACATTTTCTTTTATTTCAACAAAAATTTCATGATCAGCGAATCTTTTTACTTCAGCATCAACCAAAGATAAACCCAGTTTGTCAGCAATATCTTGAGATAATTTCTTGTTGCTATTACAGGCGAATAATTTCATTTTAATAATTAAATTAATTTCCAAAAAAAATAAAGAGTAAGATCAATTTATCAAGTAAGTTTTAGCTAATTATGGATTTATATAGCATTTTAAAAATTATACATCTAGCCGCCATAATTTCATGGATGGTTGGTCTTTTTTATTTGCCAAGACTTTTTGTTTACCATTGTCAGGTTAAAAATGACTCTGAAAGTTATAAAATCTTTCAAACTATGGAGTATAAATTACTTAAGATAATAATGAATCCGGCAATGATTGTTAGTTTTCTTTCTGGCTTTTACTTAGCTTCATTGATTGGCTTTCAACCATGGCTCCATGCTAAAATTACCTTAGTTTTAATTATGGCTGGATTTCATGGCTATTTAGCTAAATGTCGCAAAAAATTTGCCAATAATCAAAATCAAAATAGCGAAAAATTTTATCGCATAATAAATGAAATTCCAACCATTTTAATGCTTGGAATTTTAATTATGGTAGTTATCAAACCTTTTTGAGCTCAAAATTATCTAGACATATGCAAAATCTGGTAGAGATTACTGAAAATGACTTTGATGTTACTATCGACATCAGATATGCCAGTCATAATAACTTATGCGGACACCCCCTTTACAGTCGTCCTTTTTGTTATTTGCACAAATCAGCGATTGAGCCATTAAAAAAGGCAATTCAACTCACTAAACAACAAAATCTAAAGCTCAAAATTTGGGATTGTTATCGACCATATGAAGTTCAAAAATACATGTTTGATTTCTTCAAAGACAAAATGGATGCCTCGATGTTTATTTCAGATCCAAAAAATGGTATCAAAACACATTGCAGAGGCGTAGCAATTGACCTAACCCTAGTTGACGTAAACAATCAAGAACTTGACATGGGTACTTATTTTGATGAATTTAGCATAAAATCATTTCACGCCTGCAAAACTATATCAACATTAGCCCAAAAAAATCGAATTAATTTACTGAATATTATGACTTTAGCAGGTTTTAACTTTATTCCAAATGAATGGTGGCATTATCAGCTTTTTGAACCAACTTCATATGAAATAATTGAGGCACCTCGTAACATGATTAGTCAACAGGTTTTAAAATTATGCGCTTAGATTATTCTTAAAAAACGCCAATTTGCATTTAAGAAGCAAGATCGAGATTCAAAGATTTAAAAGATATTTGGCAGTTAAAAAGTCTTAAAAAGATTTAAGATTGCGCAACCATAGCATTTCAACCTAAGATTACCTATTTTATCAAAGAGATTTTATCTTTTGGATTTAATTTAAAAAGCAATGCATATCAGGATATATGGTGAGCTTTTTAAATAAAGATCAAAAGTAAAATATCGAAGATAAAATAGGCAATCTTAGCTTGAAATGCTATAAGTGAATCTTTTAGGCCTTATACCAAAATTCATCCTTATGGTATATTTGGACTTTGGCTCATTTAAAGACCCCTGCAAATCAACGAATTTTAGTAATTTTGTTGTTATTTTAATTTTTTAAATTCACGTATATCTTGATACGCTAAAATTTAAAAAATATAAAATGCCTAAAAATTCCTCAAAATTGGTT
>Ga0222719_10002128_pt1 | contig 18416 bp, 14 predicted proteins | sample C33_34DmetaG_FD_165039 | JGI IMG/M metagenome (GOLD analysis project Ga0222719, IMG submission 165039) | Estuarine water microbial communities from San Francisco Bay, California, United States - C33_34D | ecosystem: Environmental > Aquatic > Marine > Unclassified | place: USA: California... | reverse complement strand
ACTAGTAATACTACTGGTTTCCATGCCGATGTTGTTGTTCTTGATGATATTGTTGTACCAGGTAATGCTTACAATGAAGAAGGAAGATCCAAAGTCTCAGCAGCATACTCACAATTGGCATCTATCGAAAACCCTGGTGCTCTTGAGTGGGTTGTGGGTACTCGTTATCATCCTCGAGATATATATGATACCATGGTTAATATGAAAGAGCAAGTTTTTGATGATAATGGTGATTTAGAATCTGAAGAAAATGTATACGAGTTATTTCAAAAAGTAGTAGAAACAAATGGTGAGTTTCTTTGGACTAAACAAAAACGAGCAGATGGTAAAGCTTTTGGATTTGATGCTAAAGAACTAGCACGTATTAAAGCTAAATATGTAGATGTTACTCAATTTTATGCTCAGTATTATAATGATCCTAATAACTCTGAAGCAGCTAATATAAATGCAGAAGATTATCAATATTATGATAGAGCTGTATTACAAAATAGAGAAGGTGATTGGTACATTAGAGATCGTAAATTAAATGTATTTGCAGCAATTGACTTTGCTTTCTCCTTACGTAAACAAGCTGATAGTACAGCATTAGTAGTTGTAGGTGTAGATCATCAAAGTAATTACTATGTATTAGATATAGATAGATTTAAAACAGATCGTATTGTAGATTACTATGATCACATATTAAGGTCTTGGGAAAAGTGGGGCTTTAGAAAACTAAGAGCTGAGACTACAGTAGCTCAACAAACAATTGTAAAAGAATTAAAAGATAGTTATCTTAAACCAAATGGTATTCCATTAGTTATAGATGAGTATAGACCTACTAGGTATCAAGGAGATAAGCGTCAACGTATTAACGCTACACTAGAACCTAAGTATCATAACCAACAAATGTGGCATTATAAAGGTGGTAATTGTCAAGTATTAGAAGAAGAACTATCACAAGTTCATCCACCTCATGATGACGTTAAGGATGCATTAGCAAACGCAGTAGCTATTTCTATAGTACCTAGACAAAGATCTAGTGTAAGTATGGTATCTTCTAATGTATTAACACACTCTCGTTTTGGGGGAGTATCTTACTAAGGAAAGTATATGGCAGGCAAAGTAGCACAATTTGAAAAAGCAATTAATCCAGATACAATGGCAAGGAATCTTGCGCATTTGTATAACCAATGGTGGATTCAAAGACAAAACAAAGAGTCTGAGTGGAGAGAGCTACGTAACTACCTGTTTGCTACAGATACTACAACTACATCTAATTCTACTTTACCTTGGAAAAATAAAACTACATTACCTAAATTAACACAGATTAGAGATAACTTACATGCTAACTATATGGATGCTTTATTTCCTAATGACGATTGGATGAAGTGGGAGGGAGCTACTTTAGAAGATAGCATAGTTAATAAACGTAAAGCTATTGAAGCTTATCTTAAAACTAAAATTAAAGAATCTGGTTTTAGAGAAACAGTAGCTCAGTTAGTAGCAGATTATATTGACTATGGTAATGCTTTTGCAGATGTAACTTATGTTCATGAATCTCATACAGATCCTCAAACAGGTGAAGAGATTGTTACTTATAACGGACCTAAGTTAGTTCGTATATCTCCATTTGATATGATAATTAATCCTACTGCACCATCATTTAAAGACTCTCCTAAGTTTACTAGATATGTTAAATCTATTGGTGAGTTAATGATAGATGTAGAAGATAATCCTAATCTTAACTATGATAAAGGTGCTTTAGATAAAGCATTAGAAATTAGAAATAGTTTATCTCAATTTAAAGTAGAAGATATTAATAAATCTGAAGCATTTAGAGTAGATGGCTTTGGTTCTTTACAAGAATACTATCAGTCAGGTTATGTAGAATTACTAGAATTTGAAGGTGACTACTATGATACTATTGAAAAGAAACTGCATAAGAATAAAATTATAACTGTATTAGATCGAAGTTATGTATTAAGAGTTGTTGATAATCCTTCTTATATAGCTAGAGATTCTAAACATCATGTAGGTTGGAGAAAACGTCCTGATAACTTATATGCTATGGGTCCACTAGATAATTTAGTTGGATTACAATATCGTGTAGACCACTTAGAAAATCTTAAAGCTGATGCATTAGATCTTACTATACATCCACCTTTAAAAATTCAAGGAGATGTAGAACCATTTACATGGGGTCCTGAACAAACTATTCATATTCCTGAAGATGGTGATGTAGTAGCTATGCCTCCTAATGCAGCTGCTTTCCAAGTTAATAATGAAATTGCAGCGATCTTAGCTATTATGGAAGAAATGGCAGGAGCTCCTAAAGAAGCTATGGGCTTTAGAACTCCAGGTGAAAAGACAGCATTTGAAGTACAACAGTTACAAAATGCAGCATCACGTATCTTCCAAAATAAAATTAATCAATTTGAACAAGAGTTCTTAGAACCTGTTCTTAATACTATGCTCGAGTTAGCACAACGTAATATTAATGTTCCTGAACTTGCAAAAGTTATGGATGATGACTTTGGTGTTCAAGACTTCTTATCAGTAACTAAAGAAGATTTAACTGCTAAAGGTAAGATCAGACCTATAGGTGCTAGACATTATGCAGCTAGAGCTCAACTAATGCAGAACATGTTAGGTGTATTTAATAGTCCTATTGGACAAGTTATTGCTCCTCATATATCTGCTAAGAAACTTGCTAATATGGTTGAAGAGTATATGGGCTTTGAAAAGTATGACTTTATCAAAGATAATGCTGCTCTCTTTGAAGGAGCGGAGATAGAAAAACTCAAGATGCAGATACAGCAAGACTTGCAAGCACAGTCACAACAACCTTCTATGGAAGAGCAAATGCTTGACCAGCAAGTAAATGAAGGTATTTAGTTGACAATTCGTTAAATTTATGGTATAATATTTATATGAATTTGAAAGATGAAAAAGGTAAAGCCTTATCAAAGGCTGAAGCCTTTAAGATAATAAGGACTTATTGTCAAGAACAAATAAGTCTATCTCAACGAAAGGCAATAGATGAATCTACGTTTGATAAACCATCATGGTCTGAGTATCATGCTTATCAACTAGGCTTTCAAAAAGCCTTTTCAAAATTATATAATCTTATTCCTGACCAAGGAGAAAAGTAATGGCAGAAGAACAAGCAGTACAAGAAACCGTTGAACCAACTACCCAAGAGGCTCAACAAACAGATACTCAAGCTAAACCATTTGAGATTCCGACAGAAGCTCAAGATCTGGTAGGTGAGGGTAAGAAGTATTCTAGTGCAGAAGAAGCGTTAAGATCTGTACCTCATGCTCAGGAGCATATCAAAACATTAGAAACAGAGATGGCTCAACTGAAAGAGGAACTATCTACACGTAAGACTACACAAGAACTTCTAGATGAAATTAAGTCTGGAGTCAAACCTGCAGAGAATACCACTCAAGAGGGAGGACTGAACCAAGATAACATTATGGAGTTAGTTAATCAAACTCTTAAACAAAATGAACAGAAAAAAACTGCTCAAGCAAATGCTTCTCAGGTAGCTTCTAAGTTTTCTGAGAAATATGGATCCAATGCAGAAACTGTTTATAATAGTTTAGCTAAAGATTTAAATCTATCTCCACAGAAACTAAATGAGCTCGCTGCTACATCTCCTAACTTAGTGTTAAGATTAGCCGACTTAGAACCTAATGTTAAAACTAATGTATCCAAATCCTCTGGATCTGTTAATACAGAAGCTTTAAATCAGAATAAAACTCCACAAGAGTTATCTGCTAAGGTTCCTAAAGGTGCTAAAACTAGTGACTTAGTTAATGCATGGAGAGCAGCAGGCGAGAAAGTTAAACAACAATCTTAATTTAAGGAGGGCTTATAATGGCTCAAACAACAGTAAATACAAATGCGTTCATTGAATCGCAACAGTATTCTCAGTTCATCCTTGAAAACTTACATGACTATCTGTTACCAGAAGGTATGTATAGAGACGTTTCTGACTTCGGTTCAGGTACAGCTTTAAACATCAAGACAGTTGGTTCAGTAACAATTCAAGATGCACAAGAGGATACACCTTTAGTATTCTCACCAATTGACACAGGTACTATCACACTTTCTATCACTGATTATGTAGGTGATGCTTGGAAAGTTACTGATGACCTACGTGAAGATGGTTCTCAAATTGACACATTAATGGCGATGAGAGCTCAAGAGTCTACACGTGCTCTTGGTGAAAACCACGAAACTAAGTTTTTAAACGTTGCTAATGCTGCTCAAACAGCTGCTGGTCTTAACTTAGTAAACGGCAGACCACATCGTTGGGTTGGTTCTGCAGCTTCTAATGCTAGAACAGTTACATTAAATGATTTTGTTTCTATGAAACTTGCATTTGATAAAGCTAATGCACCTGCAGGTGGACGTATTGCTATCGTTGATCCTGTTGTTGAGGCTTCTATCAACAGTTTAGCAAACTTAATCAATGTGTCAAACAACCCAATGTTTGAAGGTATGGTAACAGAAGGTTTTGCTCGTGACCATAAATTCGTACGTAACGTATTTGGTTGGGATATTTACACTTCAAACTTCTTACCAACATTAACTGCTACAGAAGCAATCAATGCATCTAGCTATGGTTTAACTTCTGAAACAGCTGCTGTTGGAGATAAAGCAAACGTATTTATGTGTGTGGCTGACGATACATGTAAGCCAATTATGCATGCATGGAGACGTGCTCCTCAAACAGAAGGTTGGAGAGACAACGAAGAAAGAGCTGACAAGTTCCAAGTAACTTCACGCTTTGGTTTAGGAGCTCAACGTGTAGACACCTTGGGTGTAATTTTAACTCATCCAACTAACTACTAAGGAGACTATTATGGGTTACGAAAGTAATACAGGTTTAGGAGTACTAAACCACTATGGTCCTAGAGAGACTAATGAGAAGTTTGGCGGTCAAGCTAAATCTACAGGTAAAGTTAAACGTGTAGAATACAAATTCTCATATGATGATCTCCCTACATATGGATCAAACGGTTTAGAGTATGTTATTCCAGCTAATGCTACTATTGTTTCTTCAACATGGAGAACAAATACAGCATGGGCAGGTGGTACATCTCTAAATGTAGGTTTATATCAATCTAACGGTACAGTAATTGATGCTGACGGCTTAGATGCAGCTATTACTCCAACAACTGCTGGTGCAGTTATTGTAGGTAATGGTGCTCTAGTTGGCGCAAGTATTGGTGCAGCAGCAGGTGAATTAACTGTTGCAGCTACAGGTACTTACACAGCAGGTTCAGCTACTGTTATTATTGAATATATAGCTTAATTAGGTTAGGGGTCTACGGACCCCACCTATTTTATTTAGGATAAATAAATGACAGTACAACATAATGCAATTACAGATCCAGACATACATGAACCTAAAGGTATAGCTGCAGCAACTGCAGGTAAAGTTTATGTATCAGACGGAGCTTCATCAGGTGACTGGAAATATGCACCAGGAAAAGCTCATGCTGAAATTTATATAACAAGTGGAGCTACAACTCATACGTTAGCTGCTGCTTCTGCTTTTACTAAAGTAAATCCATCAGGCGAATGGACAGCTTCAGGTAATGAAGATCATCTTACTGTAGATGCTGCTAATGGTGAAATAGATTTACTATATGCAGGTCATTATTTTATTTCATTTTGGATGACATTTAGTACAGCAAGTATTGCTTCAGGTTCTCAATATAAATTTAAATTTGCAGTAGATGGTGTAACAAGTCCTCGAACTGTTTATGTAACTAAACCTACTAATGGTTCTGATATTATTGAAATATCTGCTACAGGTCTATTAAATGCTACAGCTAATCAAGTATTAACAATACATGCAGGAGGAGATGGTACATCTTCAGGAACTGCTTTTACTCCATTAGAAGCAGGACTTCAAGTTCTTTACTTAGACTAGGATTAAACTATGGCTAAAATGACACTACTTGAAATGACACAAGACATTTTATCTGATATGGATTCAGATGAAGTTAACTCTATTAACGATAGTGTAGAGTCTTTACAAGTAGCACAAATAATTAAAACTACTTACTATAATATTATAGATGGTAGAGACTATGATTTCTTGTATGAGTTATTTCAATTAGATGCTAGTGGTACTACCTCTAGACCTACTCACATGAAACTACCTGAGAATATTATAGATCTTAAATACATTAAATATAATTGTAAAACTCTTACAGATACTAAAGATAAGTATCTTAAAATTAAATATCTTATGCCAGAAGACTTTATGGAAGTAGTAGATAAACGTGATAGTTCTAAATCTAATGTAACTGTAGTTACAGATCCTACAGGTATATCTATTAATGTTATGAAAGATAAAGCTCCTGAGTATTTTACATCTTTTGATGATGAAAATTTAGTGTTTGATTCTTATGATTCAGAAGTAGATACTACATTACAAAATAATAAAACACAGTGTCATGGTAAACGATCAGTTGTTTTTACATTATCTGATTCTTTTACTCCTGACTTACCAGTACAAATGTTTAGTTATCTTCTTGCAGAAGCTAAGTCAACTTCTTTTGTTACACTTAAACAAATGGCTAATGCTAAAGCAGAACAAGTATCTGTATCTCAAAAACGTAGAATGAGTCAAGATGCTTGGAGAGTTAAAAATGGTATACATTATCCTAACTATGGTCGTATGACTAGAGTAAAAAAAGGACCTAATTACTAATGCAAACTACTAGTAATACATCAGCATTTATTCATAAACAACAATATGGAGGTAAGAAAAAAATGAAAGATATGAAAAAGAAACCAATGAAGAAAGCTATGCCTAAAAAGAAACCTATGAAAAAAATGGGTAAACCTAAAAAACAAGGATACTAAAATGAATTCTAAAGTAGTAAGATCATATAAAGGAAAAGGTAGTAAAGAACTACAAGCCTTTGTACAACCTGGTACAGCTCATTATATATTAAAGTATGAAGGAGGTGGAGAACTACCTGCTGAATTATCTGGAATATATACTAATATTTCTTTAGTAGATGAAGCTGTCCTTAGATATTTTTCAAATCATAAAGAAGAAATTAAAAAGAAATCTACTCTTAAAGAAGAAGACTAATGGCTAAGAAAGCTGAAAAGACTTTTAACTCCTTTGTTAAAGGTTTAGTCACTGAAGCTAGTGAACTAACTTTTCCTGAAGGAGCCCTAGTTGATGGGGAAAACTTTGTACTTAAAAGAGACGGCTCTTTAGAAAGACGTTTAGGTATTGATTATGAAAATCTTTACAGTAAAGTTAGTACAGGTTTAACTGAAACTCAAATAGCAGGAGGTCGTTCAGCATTTTATAGGTGGAATTCACCATCAGGTGATAGTAGTTTATCTATTGGTGTTATTAGAATCTATAATCGTTTTTGGTTTGTAGATTTATTAACAACTAATCCTAGTAGTAATCTTCTTAATGGTGGAGATTATATTGAAGTTTCAGGATTAACTACTAGTGATATTCAATTTGCTAATCTTAATAATCAATTAATTATTGTATCACAAGATTTAGAAAAACCTATAGTATTTACTTATAATACAGATACTCAAAAAATAACAACGTCTGATTTAATTCTTAAAATTAGAGATTTATTTGGAGTTAACGATGGTTATGATCCTGATGTAAGACCTGAATACTCAGGTAGTGCTACAATGAAAGAATGGGTAGCTGAATCCGCTGATTTTAGTAAAGGTGATGAGACTTTTTATGGTAGTAATGTTTATAAAATTACAGGTACTACAATAGGTCAAAATACGGTAAGAAGAACTGGTTTTACAATAGTTCCTACAAACGGTCCAGCTGCAGATCCTGCTACAGCAGTTATGGGCACTACTCCACCTACTCATACATCAGGTACTATTGCTAATGGTACTTTTACTTTACAATATTCAAGAACTATTACTGCTAATGATACTTCAGAAGAACATCGTTATAATTTACGTAATCAAGGTTGGAATAAAACTATTCAAGTAGTAGGTGGTGGAGATGCTATTGATAAAACAGGCTCTGTACTTGGAGTATTTCCATCAAATGCAGATGTTTATTCATTAGGTAAAAACTCTAATCCTAGTTCAGGTGATTATGAAAAATATGATCCTAATATTCTTAAAAAGAACTCACAATCTAAGTATCAAGTAGCTAGAGGTTCTTTTGTTATAGATGCTTTTAGTAGAGGACAATCTAGATTAGAAAAAGTAGATGATGCTAAAATAACGTCATTGCCTCTTGATAAAGAAAATGGACGGCTTACCTCTATTGCTGCTTATGCTCAACGTTTATTTTATTCAGGAGTTAAATCAGATATAACTGAACCTGATTCAAGATCTCCTAACTATAATAATTATATTTTCTTTTCACGTGTTGTAAAATCTCCAGAAGATTTTGAAAAATGTTATCAAGAAGCAGATCCTACAGATCCAGGTATTAATGACTTAGTAGCATCAGATGGTGGTACTATTCAGATACCAGAAGTAAGTCGTATTGTTAAAATTGTAGCAGCACAATCATCATTAGTTATATTCTGTCAAAATGGAGTATGGGAATTATATGGAGACACTGGAGGTTTCTATGCTAATAACTTCCAAGTATCTAAGATCTCTACTAATGGTGTAATGGATCAGAATGCTATTGTACAAGTAGGTGGTAACTTTATTTATTGGTCTAACTCAGGTATATTCTCACTAACAACAGATAGTGCATCAGGTCGATTTGCTCCTGAAAACATATCACTTAAGACTATACAAAAACTTTACTTAGATATTCCTTTCTTAGGTAAGAAACATGCTAAAGGTTTCTATGATGAGAAAGAAAACAGAGTTAGATTCTTATACAATGATTCTGCTAGTTACTCAGAAACTAATTATGTGAATAAATATAATAAAGAACTTGTATATGATCTTACATTACAAGCATTTTCTTTATTTACTATAGGTGAACTAGCATCTAACTCTCCTTATATATCAGACTACATAGAAATACCTAACTTTATATCTAGTGAAGAAGCTACTAATGTTCTTGTAAATACGGATGAAGTAATAGTTACATCAACAGATAAAGTTATTGTTAATGTAAATATAGAAGCAGATCGTAACTCACAGTTTTCTTATTTAACTTTAGTAGGAACTAGTTGGACTATTAGTAAAGCTAACAATACTACGTTTAAAGATTGGGTAACTGAAGATGCAACTGGTGTAGATTATCTTAGCTATCTAGTTACAGGTTATGAATACTTTGGTGATATACAGAAACGTAAACAAGTACCTTACATACAGTTTTATTTTGAACGTACAGAAGATGGGTACTCTATCTTAGGTGATGAATTAACACTTAATAATCCTTCATCATGTTTAGTACAAGCTCAATGGAATTGGACAGATAGTGCTAACAGTGGGCGATGGGGTACACAATTCCAAGCATATAAATTACTACGTAATTATATACCAGAAAATGCTAGTGATCCATTTGATTATGGAGAAAAGTTAATTGTAACAAAGAATAAATTAAGAGGTTCTGGTAAAACTTTAAGTTTATATATTAGATCTGAAGAAGGTAAAGACATGAAGTTACAAGGTTGGGGAACACCTGTAACTGTATCAGATGTAGTTTAATGATTAAATTATATGAAGAGCCTGACAATGGCTTTGTAGGTATACATTACGATGAGGATTTACAAGGATATGTTATGCACATGGACTGTAAAGACTGGGGTATTGAAACTTACAAAAGATATTTAAAGGTGTGGCATGAAGCTATCATTCCATCACTAAAACATTTAGGTATTAATACTATCTATGGATTGTGTGAGTCACCTAAAGCAGTTAAATTTAATATGATGTTTGGTGTAATGCCAACAGGTTTAGAAGTTACAACAACAGACGGAATGAAACAAGTATTAACTAAAGGAGTATTTTAATGGGAAGTGCTGTTAAGAAAATTGCGAGTGTAGCTGCGTTTGCAACCGCAGCTTTCTATGGTGGTGGTGCTATTGCTACTGCTTTAAAAGGTGGTGCAGCTTTAGGTCCTGTATCAGGAGCAGTAGGTGCTATTCATACAGGTATAGCAGGTATAGCTACTCCTGGTCTAGGTGCAAGTATTTTTGGAGCAGGTCTTGTTCAAAAAGTAGGTTTAGGACTTCAAGGTATAAGTTATTTGCAACAACGTAAGTTTGCATCTGCACAAGCTAGTGCTACTAAACAAGCAGCAGAAGAACAAATGCGTATTAATCAAATGCAAGAACGAATACGATTAGTGCAAGAACGTAGACAACGTTTAGATATTGTTAGACAACAACGTATCCAACAAGGTACTATGGTAGCAGGAACTGCTGCATCTGGTTTAGGTATGCAAGGTACATCAGGTTTCTTAGGTGCTACAGGTGCTATACAAACACAAGCTACTGCTAATTTAGAAGCACTTAATATGGCTTCAGGAGCTTCTACAGCTATATCTAGAGCAAGTCAAACAGCTGCAGATTATCAATCAAGAGCTAATTTAGCATCTGCTAGACAAACACAGTGGGAACAAGTAGGATCTTTAGGTGGTAAAATGTATGATAAAGGTCCTGAAATATTTGACTTTACTAAATCAATCTTTAAGACTGCTTAAATATGCTAGATAATAATTTCAAAGTAAATGACTCATATATACCTGAAGGTACTATATTAAATCCTTATAAGCCTAAGGCTCCGTTAGTACCTGATACAGATAATGATGCTTTTTATGCATCTGTATTATCTCAATCAGAAGATCCTGTAGGTGTATATGAAGCTATTGAAATGGAAAGAAAGTCTAATGAAGGTTACTCTAACATAGTAACTAACGTTAGGGACTTCTATAGAAAACAAAAAGATAGTCAAACTGCATTATTAATTGAAGAAATTATTGCAGATCAATCTATAGATTTAGAATCTAAAAAACAAATACTAGAAAGTTATACTTTAGGTACAGATTCTTTTAATTTAAAAGATGAATATTTAAATTTTTTAACTAACTCTAGATTAGCAGATCTTCCTGGTGTTACTGATGATGATATTCAAGTATTAGATCTTAAAATAAGTAAATTAAAAGCAGAGCAAGCGTTAGAATCTGTAGTAGATGCTATTAAAACTGAAAAAGTTTCTAATAAACTACCTGAAATATCTCCTACTACTGCTAAACAAATTAATTATTTTGTAAAAAATTTACAGAATATAGGTACAATGACTCAAATAGAAGCTGCAAATGCCTGGCAACTTATATTTAATCTTGTTCCATTATTTTTAGAAGTTTCTGGAACTGCTGCTTATCAAGGAGCTTCTGCTTTAGGTAATAAAGCTGATATAGATTTCCTTAAACGTGCTTATCCTAGTGTAGATTGGGAAACTGCTAGACAAAAAGTTGGTACACTTTTAAAAAGTGAAGAGTATGCTCAGTATTTAAATGAAATAGCTACTGAATATTTTCCAGATTATAAACCAGAAGATGCAGAAAAAGGTATTGTAGGTACTTTTGGTAAAGTAATGCAAAATATATTTCATGGAATAGGTAAAATTACTACTCCAGATGATCCTACAAAAGGTCAAACTATTGCAGAACTTATTGCATTTATGTTTCCTTATTATAAAAAGGCAGTTAAAAAAGGTTATCAGTATGCAGGTGAAAAAATTACTGGAACTATTAAAGAAACTATAAAAGAAGCTGAAGTTAAATCAGCAAAAGTAACAGCAGAAGAACAACGTTTTCAAAGAGCTAAGATTGTTAGAGAAGAAGCAGATCTAGAGGTACCTTATAAACCTACTGCTAATAGATATAATCCTTATAAACCTAAAAAGAATTCTCCATTTGTAGAAGCTGCCGAAACTAATCCTAGATTTACACATGACTTAGCTAATATACTTATGGAAGATGTATCAGGTAAAGCTTGGGAAGCTCTTAAAATAACTCCTGAACAATTCTTAATGAACTATTATGGTCCTAGAATTTTTGATGTAGAACAAGCTAGAGCTAGTTTATACGATGCTACAGATGCTATTAATTTAAAACTAACTAATGATCGTTTAAATTTTTATAGACAACAGAATAATATTGATAGTGTTTTTTTAGATGTACCAGAAAGACTTCAGTATAGTACTTATACTATCCAAGATATAGGAGGAATTCTACATGATCCTTCTATTAGAATGATTAACTCTGATTTAGTTGTTAGAGGAGATGGTGTTAATCTTTATACATCTACTTCTTTTAGAAAAGCGAATGGAGAGTTCTATACAAATCCAAGAGAAGCTCTTATTTATGCTAGAATTATAGAAAATACATTAGCTAAAGCTAAAGAAGGTAGAGAATTAACTACTTTAGATGACCTTACTATTGAAGCTTATGATCTTGAAGGTAATATTATATCAGATTTATCTAGATCTATTGATGATTTTGCTAAAGATATAGAAATAAATCCAGGAGCTACAGGACTTTATAATATTAAATGGCAACGTAAAGGTGATTTTACTGAAGTTATTAGAGATAGGTCTACTGGTTTTGGTAATACTAGTTATTTAGAATGGAAAGGTTTAGCTTCTTTAACTAGACCTCTATATACAAGCTCTAAAGATTTGTATAATATGTTCTTTAATTATGGAGCACTATCAAAAGAGTTCCAAACTACTAAAGATATAGCAGGTTTAAAAGGTTTAAACATTTTAGATAGAGAACTTAAAGAACTAACTGAACTTTCTACTAGACTTAGAGGAGATTTTAATAGAGATCTCCGTCATATCTTAGAACGAAAAGCTAGATACTACCATTATAATGTAGTTAAACCTAACTTTACTATGTATAGTAAATTAACTAAAAAAGATCTTGTTAATATATTAGGTTATACTCCACGACCTGCTTTATTAAATGATTTATTCTATGCTAATAATTTATTAGAAGACATTAACTATTTTAAATGGCAAAATAATAACGTATATGAAATTAATAGGATGCTTAAAGCAGGGTATAATAACCATGTTACTATCCCTGATCCTACTACAGGCACTCCTATTAACTATATGGTTAAATCTCCTGAAGAATCTTTACGTTTAGATCCTACTAGCTTTACTCAGGTACTAGATTTAGCTACTAAAACTCCTGTAGATTTTAGTCCGTCTCTTTATAGATTTGATAATGGTAAACATTATATTGTAGATCCTGCAGGTGTACCTTATAAACAGATTTTACGTCTAGGTACACAGTATAGTGATAGTAAATTTATTGAAGTTCTTGATCCAATACTACAAAAAACAAAAGAAGTACCTGTTACAGCTAAATATGATTACATAGCTATAGGTTTAGATACTAAACTAGGTAATGTACCTTCATATATTATACCATTTAAACCTCACTATATGCCTAATATAGTAGATGGTACTGTATTTCTTAGAAGATATCCTAAATACTCTAAATTAAATGGAGTTGTTAGAGATTTATCTAAAGAAGCTGACGATGTAATTGTAAAAGAACATAAAAACTTTAGAGAAACTGTAGGTGCATTTAATGATATGAGATCTGCAGAACTTTATAAAGATAAAGAAGTTTTCAATATGGAAACTATGGTAGAAAAAGATGCATTTATCTATAAAGTAGAAAAAGGAGATGAGTTTTCTTTTTCAGATCTTAACGAGTTTACTAAATTACAAGAGGCTGCATTAAAAACTTCATCAAGACGTGGTGATCACCTATGGACAGCCTTATATAAAGATCCATTAGAGTCTATGATTGAAACATCTAGACTTGTAGGTACTAGAAGTTTCTATCAACAAGTACTTGAACAACAAAAGGTAGGTTGGGTACAGAAATGGAAGAATGATCCTCGTGTATCTATAGAAAATAACCCTGAGTTATTAACTAGAAGTCAAAAAGCTGCCTCTAGATTTGCAGAAAGAGATCCAATTGATTTAGAAATTGCTGAACATGATGCATTCCCTTTAACTAAAGAACAAATTAATCCTACTACTAATTCAAAAGAGAATAGACTAGCTGCTACTCAAGCAATTAGAGAGTGGGAAGCATTAACACAATTAGTAAATGGTTTCCCAGATGAAGCTATGGCTAAGATTATGGTTAATATAGCACAATTACTAGAAAATATAGGACAATCTACTAAAGTAACTCCTCTTGAAAAAGCAGGTAATGCTTTACAAAAACGTCCAGGTATGATAGGAGATACTGCAAGAAACTTTGTTACTACTTCTCTTGTTATATACTCAGCTTTTTGGAAACACTGGATACAACAGCCTATTATGGGGCTTGGTTATTTAACTGTAACAGGTGGTTTTAAACCTAGTACAATTAGTTTAAGATTATATAATGCTATGTCTACTTTAGCTTATGCTACTATAGATTCTAGTTTAATTAATAAAGCTACTAAAGTAGTAGGAATAGATACTGCTAAATATAGAGATCCTTATAGACAAAAAGCATATGAAGCTATGGTATCTAATTGGTCTAAAGATCCTGTATTTAAAAATACTAAAGGATTTAAACGTACATTTGAGCAGTCTGCTTATTTATATGAATCTTTATATAACAGAGGTGTATTTAATTTAGCAGAACACACCTTAGCTAAAGGATTATTTAATAATAAAACAGTAACTTTAGATGCAGGGGCTTTATCTAGAGGAGTAACAGGAGTCTCTGACTTTTTCTCTAAAGCTTCTGTACAAACTGGTGAGCATATTCATAGAGTTATTGCAGCTGAAGCAGCTATAGAAATATGGGAAGCTGAAAATCCAGGGAAGTCTTGGCATAAAAATGAAAAAGCTATGGATACTATAGCTCAATATACAAGACAAATGACACAATCTATGGATAGAATGGCATCTAATACATTCCAACGTGTAGGTGTTATGAAGTATATATCACAACTTCAAACATTTATGGTAAGATTAGCAGAACAATTATTAATACCTGATGCTACTCCATTAACTAGAAAACAAAACTTACATCTACTAGCATTTAATACTGCTTCTTTTGGTGTATCAGGATTAGGTATGTATGGTATACCTGCTGGAATTATATTATATTTAGTATCAGAATTAGTAGGTGAAGATGCTGCTGATATGTTAGATAAAGGAATAATCTATGATATGGCTTTAATTAGCATGTTAGATTCTATATTCCCTACTTATAAAACAGATCCTAAAACAGGAGAGTTTGTATTAGATGAAGATGGTAATAAACAACAAATTTATACTACAACAAGACCATCTAAATACTTAAATCCATTAGGAGATTCAGAAGATGTTGGTTTATTCTATACAGATTTTATAAAATTAATTGCAGCTTTTGGTGGAGTAGGTGATCCAAATGATATTAATAACGTAGCTTTACAACATCTTAAAAAATCTTATGCTAACGTAGATTTATTAATATCTTCATTAGGTTTAGAAAAACAAACTGATGATCAAATTATGGCAGGTCTAGAGGTCTTTGCTAAGTTTACAGGTTTTGGTAAGACTATGTTAAACTTATTCTTATACGATACTTTAAATCATACACGTCATACATTACAAGGTCAAGCTACAGGAGCTGCTGTTTCAAATGTAGATAGAATACTAACAGGTTTATTAAACTCACAACCTGAAGAAGTAACTTCACAGTTTAAAACATTACGTAGATTTAGAGGTAATAAACAATTAATTAAAGAACTAGCTAATGAAACTTTTGATGCTCTTAGATTAGGTATGGGTACTCAAAAAATGACAGCAATGGAGATTAAAGAAGCTATAGGAGCTGTTGCCTGGCATTTAAAAAATACCCATAACTTAAAAAATAGTGATATGGATTTATTCTGGTCTCAAATAGATACTAGAAATAATCAATTGTCTAGATCTATTAAATCTAATATTATGCAAGAGCTTGTAGATTTATTGCAAGTTGAAAAAGATAATATGAATCCAGATGATCAAGCAGCTATTGAATTAATATTAAGAAGAATACAAGAAAATCCTAATGCTCACCCAGATTATGAATATGTATTACAAAGTATTAAGAATAGATCTAAAGGTGATATAGGAGCAACAGAAAAGATTTATAAATTTAAAGAAAAACTAAAAGAAAAAATAGCACCAGCTATTGAAGTAAAACCAGGAGACTAATAACATGGCAGAGTTTGATACAACTAAAACAGAATCCCAATACTATGGTATAAGACCTACACAAGGAGTAGTTACTCCTGAGGCTGCATACTATGATCCTAATTCTATAGGAGGTATAGCAGAGTTAGTAGAAGGTGGTCTTGATATTGGAGATAAATATAATACTATTAGAGTAGGAGAAGAAGCTGAAGCTACTGCTATGGAATTAGCTGATCAATACTATCAACAGTCTACTGGTCAATTTGAACAAGGAGTAGATGTAGGTAATCAACGTCTTGTTAATACATATATGGCAGGTGTTGTTAATCCTTATGAATTTAAAACAAGGATAGAAACTCTAGCTCAACAGCAAATAAATATGAATCCCTCTAAAGCTGATGTTATTACTTCTAAAATGAAAGATGTGTTTGAACGTACTGGTGTAGCAAATAGATTAGCACTAGATGAAGAAATGTACAAAGCTGAAATGGAACGTATAGCTAAAGAAAAACAAAATCGAGATAAAATTCTAATGGATAAAGCAGGCATAGATATTACTAATATGCCAGAAGAAGAAAAACAAGTTAGATTTTTTGAGTATCAATTAAAAGAAGAACAAATTAAAATCTATGAACAAGATCAAAAACTTAATGAAGGTGAGCGTAAACAAATAGCTAGAGATAAAGTAGCTGAGATGGTTCGTAAAGGTACATTTAGAGAAGAGAAAGATGTTATTATAACTTCTTTAACTAGAGAACTTGAAGCTATTAATAGAGATCCTAAATTAAATGATCAAACAAAAAGAGATAGGTTTAAACGTGCTATGCAAAACGCTAATAAACGTTTCTTAGCATTCTATGGAGATCTTAGCGCTGTTGAATCTGATAATCCAGAAGTTAAAAATTTATTTGCTAATGTTAAAGCAGAGTTTGAGTTCCTTAGTAAAGAATTTGAAAATGAATTTACTCAAGAAAGTATTACTAAAGCTTTACAGAATACAGCATCAAGAGCTAAAGCAGAAATAGATTTAGAATACTATGAATCAGACTTTGGTAAAAATGAAAAATTAAGAGACGCTGTATTTAAAGAAGTACAAGCTCTCACTCTTATTAAAGAACAATTAAAAGATGCTGATCCTGAGTTAGCTAAAAGTTTACTAGAAAAAGCAGATAAAATATTAGAACAATTGCCTGGAATCTTACAAAATGATATTAGTAAAAAAGATAGAGATGCTATCTTTGATAATGAAGTAGGAGAAAAGTATACTAACTATATTAAAAGTAATATACAACAAATTAAAGAAGAAGCTAAAGCTGCTGGTATAGATCCTGTAGTTTATAATGTACTTAAACAAGAACAAGATTGGATTTCTTCTAAGAAAAGTGAAGTTCGTTTTAATAAATTAGATACAGAATTAGAACAGTTAGCTATGTCTCCAGTATCTAACATATTACTAGATGGTCCTTCTGATTATAAAGAATCTTTAAATAAAAACTTAGAGTTTTATAAATCAGGTATTAATTATTATATGTTAAATACTTATGATGAGATTCCTAATAAAGTAGGTATGACTAAAGATGGTATGTTAGTATCTAAAATGACAGATAATTCTATGTTAGCTCAAACATTTGCTAATGATTTAGAACGTATTAATAATTTTATAACTGTTGTAGCTAAGATGAATAATGTAGAACCTTCTACTGTAGCAGAAAAAATTCTTAATGAGGAGTTCCCTTCTATAGCAGGTAAAGGATCTGAAATAGTACAAGTAAATTCTCAACAAGAGTGGAAAGCTTTAAAACCTGGTACTAGATTCATGTTACCTAATGGACAAATAGGTACTAAACAAGCAGGAGTAGATAAAATTGGCAAATGATTGGACATTAGATCCGGCTATTCAGTCAGAGCTTAGTGATAAATGGTATGATCAACCTGATGTAGTAACAGGTATTAAATTAAATACTATAACTGTTAAACCTAAAGAGTATGAACGTCTTAATGAAGCTAAAAGGCAATATCCTTATTTACAAGATAAAGACTTTGATTATGTAGAAAATCTTACTGATGATAAAAAAGCAGGATACTTAGAGTTTTGGGAACCAGGTGATGAAGGTCCTCCTGATGGTAGTGTTAAACGTCCTGAAGGTATTGGTATAGATCGTATGGGTATTGAAGTACGTAATCCTGATACACGTCCTATAGATATACTAGGTGACTATGCCTCTCATGAAGGTATTTATTCAGATCCTAAACTAAAAGATATATATGATAGATATACATCTACTCTTACTGAT
>Ga0222719_10002127_pt1 | contig 18417 bp, 29 predicted proteins | sample C33_34DmetaG_FD_165039 | JGI IMG/M metagenome (GOLD analysis project Ga0222719, IMG submission 165039) | Estuarine water microbial communities from San Francisco Bay, California, United States - C33_34D | ecosystem: Environmental > Aquatic > Marine > Unclassified | place: USA: California... | reverse complement strand
CATTCTTAACGATAGCCCGTAGCGTCGAGTAGCCGATATTGGTGCGGCGACTGATCTCGCGCAGGTTTCTATCAGACAGCAATCGCTGAATTTCTTTCACTTCCATTTGATTCTCCTAGTTATGACGTTTTTTTTGAGTTTAACGAAACAAAAAAACTAAATCAACTTAAATTCGGTTGATACTTAAGTACGCACCGAAAAAACTTTCGCCGTTCGATAGCTGGCTATCAAACGGAATTTCTTGTACTATCTCCTTGTCGCCACATGACGTGGCTTGTAAAACGGAGATATTGAATGAAACAACTTAAAATTTATCGGAAGAAACAACTCTGCGAACTGCTTGGTTTCAGCTCGGCAACACTTTATCGAATGGTAAAAGCCGGATCTTTTCCTAACTCGATTCGCATATCGGAACACATGGTCGGTTGGTTAGCCAGCGATGTTGATGAATGGCTGCATTCATTGCCTAAAAACAAGCTGGAGGAGCGTGAAAATGACTGATCGGCGTCTGAACAACGGGGCTAGCGCCCCTAACTCGCCTGACCTTAGCAACTTTAGCAACATTAGCAGCTCTTGATAGAAAATTAATTTGAAATTAAAATCGCAACATCGTTCATCCTAACGGACGGAAGTAGACACCAGTCGAAGGAACGCGCCTAACTTTTAACCGAGGGAGGTGCATATGTACGCACAATATCGACGTCGACTCGAGATCGACAACTACAAAAAAACTCAGCTAATCAAGTTGGTTCAAATGACCAGAATCCATACACCATGCGCTTGCCGTTGTTGCTGCAATCGTATGTGTCGTGGATCACATGGTCGATAACGCAAGTGTAATGTTTCGATAGCGATAGGACTAGCCTGCCTATTGGCAGTTCGGCGGCGTTCATATGGACTCTGTCACGGGAACCAATGCGGCAGGTAATATTCCAGCGAAACCCACATTCAAGCATGTAACGTTTGAATGCAGGTTTCTGCGTCAAGATTCCGTCCTCGGGAATGTATCCCAGTTTGTTTGCAATTAATTTTTTAAAATCATTGTGAACTGATCGATACGGCCTGCCTGAAGCTAAAGCAATCGAGCGGATAACGCAGTCCCCGGTAAAGCTGCCCCGAAGCCCGGCATCTTTTCGTCCGCCGTCAGTGATAATTAATTTCATAAATAGTCACAAAAGTGCTTGTAATCCATATCTACATCGATTAATATTACTACATGGACAGACGGATAGGCCGACAGTCCTAACAAAAATAACAGGAGATTCAAAATGAAAACAGAAAAAAATCTAATTAACACACTTAACGTTGACCGACTCGGCGAGCTTACCAAGCAAATAACTGCCCTTAAAAAAGAAGCCGACGCAATCAAAGATAACCTCAAAGATTTTTGCATGGCTAACAATGTCAAAAAAGTTGAAGGCGCACTTGTTACCGCAACTTATGTCGAGGCCAACCGCAAAGTTGTCGACTACAAAACTTTGTGCTCTGACATGGGCGTTGACTCAGACACACTCGGCAAGTACACAACTCACAATGCTATCTTCAGCATCAAGTTGTCATGAAGCATAACGAGCAAATGCAAAAGATGCGCGAAGCTGTTGCCCAGACTACTGGTCAGCGGCACTGCGCATATTGTAATCAGTATCGACCGCTCGAGGGCGGTCGGTGGAGACTAACCAAAACAGCTAAAAAATGGATGTGTAACCGTTGTGTAGACATCAGGAGGCCAAAATGATTGTAATTAAAGTTAACTTATTATTCTTAGCAATGGCGGCTGACCGTGAACACGCCATACCAGAAATTTTAAAAGTCGATGGCAAGTGGGCATTGATCACTCGTGACAACAAAGAGCTGCCAGACCTGCTCGAGTATGCCGAGTATCACGCCGAGCTTGAGGATACCGAGTTTGATTCGTATGCCCGAGAGATGCATCGAGAGGCTAAGATCTTTGTCGACATCGTCACACCAGTTATGGTTGAGAAATGGGAGAATGCAGAATGATTGAAAAATGGATGCACGTTATTACCAACTTATTGTTGGTGCTAGTCGGTACCGTAATCGCATTGTTGCTTTTATGTATACTGTGGTTGCAACTCGATGAACGGTACGCACAAAATGAAACTCAAAAAATTTACGCCAGTGGACAACGAATCGACAACTATTGTTTTCCTGATATCTACGTCCGGCGCGGATCCGAGCATGACTGTGCTTGATTGCGTGATCAATGACTCTGGCGTGTTTATCGTCGAGGCAGACGGTGAGTCGGTGGTCGTTGAGGACATCGGAGAACACTTTCCATTGCTCGACATGGGCAGCCCGTCACATCGCGATGAGGCGTTTTTTGAGTACGAATCTATATTAGTAGAGTCTGGCGGATATATACCTATACCTGACAAACTCTGTTAATATATTAACTGGCGAACTGATTTCAGACCGCCATAACATTAGAGGAGGCCATATGGCTATTGAAGTGCAAAGCACGTCGGATGTTTCGACGACATATATAAAACTGTTGGTGTACGGGCAGGCTGGCGCAGGTAAAACTACGCTGATCAAAACGTTACCAAATCCAATTATCTGTTCTGCCGAGGGCGGACTGTTGAGCATCAAGGACGCGGATCTACCGTTCATCAAAGTTGGATCGATGACTGATCTGCGCGATGCGTATCTCTGGCTCGTTGACAATGGATCGAAGTACGAATCTGTTGCGCTCGACTCAATCTCGGAGATTGCCGAGGTCGTCTTGAACCACGAGAAGAAACAGGCCAAGGATCCAAGGCAGGCATATGGCGCTATGCAGGAGCAAATGACGGACTTGATCCGTGCGTTCCGAGATCTACCGATGCACGTCTACATGACCGCCAAGCTAGAAAAGATGACGGATGAAACGGGCAAGATTTTGTACGCCCCGAGTATGCCCGGCAACAAAACCGGTCAGCAGCTCCCGTACTTTTTCGACGAGTTGTTAGCGTTGCGCGTTGAGAAAGATTCCGATGGCAATATCTGGCATGGGCTGAAATGCAAGGGCGATTCCGCTTGGCAGGCTAAGGATCGTTCCGGTTCGCTCAATGAGTGGGAAGAGCCGGATCTTGGTAAGTTAATTAAAAAGATTGGAGGTGCGTAATGGAAAGTGTACGACTACAGCGCGTGTCCCGAGAATGGATCAAGGCCAAGGAAACTGAGCGCAAGGCCATTGAGACACGTCGAAAGCTCGAAGATGAAATGAAAGAAATGTTGAAGATTGATGATCAGATCGACGGCACGACTCGTGTTATCGATGGCGATCTATCGGTCAAGATAACGACCAGACTGAATCGTAAGATTGATTCTGGAAAACTACAAGATCTGGCAAACGAGCATGGCCTGTCGGATCACCTGAGCACTTTGTTCCGCTGGAAACCAGAGCTTGACATGAAGAGCTGGAAGCAGGCGGACGAGAGCATTACCAAACCGCTGCTCGACGCCATCACTACGACGCCAAGCAGACCATCATTTGCAATCACAAACGAAAAAGGAAATTAAAAATGGATCTAGAATTTGATAACCACGATTTAGTAATGGATGATGCACCTCGAGATTACTCACCAGTGCCTGACGGCTGGTACGACGCTCGTATTATGGGCGCTGAGATTAAAGTAACCAAGGCCGGAAACGGGCGCTATATTGCTGTCAGATATGATATTATTGGTGGTGACTATAGTGGTCGAGTTATCTTCGGGAACATAACCATCAACAATAAGAGCGCGGCAGCTGAAGGTATTGGCAGGAAACAGTTAAGCCAGATCGCAATGGCTGGCGGAATGTCTGCGCTACCGAAAGACAGTGATGAGCTGGTCGGCATGGATCTTAAAATCAAAGCTACGATCAGGGCTGCAACTGAGCAATGGCCTGCGAGCAATGATGTTAAGGACTGGAAACCAATGGACGGTGGATCTGCAATGCCAACGCCGCCCAAAAAATCTAACGGTGCAACTGCGCCTTGGGCGAAATAAACAGAGGGCTTCGGCCCTCTTTTTTTAAAATTGGTACTCGTGATGACAAAAACTAATTTAATAGAACTGACGGATTTAGAGCTTGCGATGTTAGATGAGATTGCTTTTTATGGCGCTGGAGAATTAAATTATTTGTTCTCCAAAAACCAAAAAAATATAGTTAAAAAAGTGATGGGAAAAATAGAATATGCACTGTATTTAAAGATGGAAAGAAAAAACAAAAGGGGAGACTCGCATCTTGATGAATTGTTACAAAAAATAAAAGGCATTGAATGAGTAAAATCGTAGAGCTGATCGACAGATACCACCAAGAGAAAACTGATACGCAGCGTGGACACATGGGCGGCAGTTTGCTCGGGCATAAGTGCGAGCGATATCTTTGGTATATGTTTCGTTGGACGTTCGCGGAGAACTTCCCCGGTCGTATCCGACGCCTGTTTCGTCGAGGCCACGATGAGGAACGCACCATTGTCAGTGATCTGCGAGCAATCGGTATTGATATCCGTGACGTTGGCAACAATCAGGCTCGAGTTGATTTTGGCGGACACGTTAGCGGATCAGTTGACGGAATAATTAAGGGCGGTGTTCCCGGTCACGAAATGCAGAAATTTTTAGCAGAGTTTAAAACGCACAACAAACGTTCTTTTGACGCCGTGTCGAGGAAAGGCGTTCAAGAGTCCAAGCCTATGCACTACGCTCAGATGCAGGTGTATATGCTTGGGAAAGAAATACATAAATCTTTGTATGTCGCCGTGTGCAAGGACAACGACGAAATGTACACCGAGATCGTCGAGTTCGATAAAGAGTTTGCCGAACGTTTGCTGCGCAAGGGAGAATGGGTTGCGACGTCAATGGAAGCGCCACCAAGATTGTCAAGCGATCCAACTTGGTTTGCTTGCAAGATGTGTCCGGCGAAACATATCTGTCACGAGAATAAACCGACCAAACAAATTAACTGTCGGACGTGCGCTCACTCAGAGCCGAAAGACAATGGCACTTGGACTTGTAATAGACACAACGCAGATAATATTCCCGAGGATTTTCAACACAAGGGCTGCGAGGATCACATCCTGCACAAAGACGTTGTGCCTTGGTCGAGGATGGAAGGCGACGATCCAAACGTTGTCACGTTTGAGATCAACGGTCAGTTCATTAAGAACGGCAATGGAAAAGATTGTTTTGCAAGCAGTGAGCTTGTTAGCAATACGAACGCTTGTCTGAGTTCAGACGAGTTTATTGGAAACCTAAGATCTAACTTTGGAGGCAAGATATCAGGATGATTAAGACAGACATAGAAAGCACATTGGCAGAGCGTCACGGGCAATACGGACATTACACTTATGTCAGCAAAACCAGCCAGCTCTTAAAGCGAACCATTCGAGAATCGCCAAATTACAAAACCATGCCAGCGTACATGAACGAGAGTCTCGACATGATATGCAACAAACTGGCTCGTATATTGTGCGGCAATTATTACCTTCGAGATTCATGGTTGGACATAGAGGGCTACGCGAAACTTATTACCGATGAACTAGATAAATTAGATGCTAAGAAAGTACCAGAAATTAGCGATTGATCAGCTCTACGAATGGTTTAGGTTTAACAGGCACGGAAACCCGTGCATTGTTTTGCCGACCGGAAGTGGAAAGTCGCACGTTGTCGCCGCGATATGTCAGGACTCGATAAAAAGATGGCCTGACACTCGTATACTCATGGCGACGCACGTCAAGGAATTAATTGAGCAGAATGCGGAAAAAATGCTTTTGCATTGGCCTGACGCACCGCTCGGCATCTACTCAGCAGGAATTGGGCGTAAAGAATCCCATTGCAAAATCACCTTTGCTGGGATTCAGTCTATCAGAAACAAGGCCCACGAAATAGGGCATATTGATTTGATGATTGTCGACGAGGCGCACTTGATATCCCATAACACGGATACCAGTTACCGTAAACTAATCGATGCGCTTAAAATTATTAATCCTGCGCTGCGCGTTGTCGGACTCACTGCGACGCCCTACAGACTCGGTCACGGGATGCTAACCGATGATGAAGGCATATTCCATGACCTGATTGAGCCGACCAGTATCGAGGCGCTAGTCGAGGATAAATACCTCGCACCGCTGCGCTCTAAACTGACAGGCACACAACTAAGCGTAAAAGGCGTACACCGTCGAGGCGGCGAGTTTATTGAGAAAGAACTGCAAGCCGCCGTTAACAAGTCGCACACAAACGCGGAAGTCGTGCGCGAAGTGATTAAATTGGCTGGCGACCGCAAGGCTTGGTTGTTCTTTTGCGCTGGCGTAGACCACGCTCACGCCATTAAAGATATGCTGGTGGACTCTGGCATCCCTGCGGAGTGCATCACCGGAGAGACGCCTAAGATTGAGCGAGAGCGCATGATTGCCGACTTTAAGTCTGGACGCCTGAGAGCGCTCACAAACGCCAACGTATTGACCACCGGCTTCGACTATCCAGACATCGACTTAATCGCCATGATCAGGCCCACGATGTCTGCTGGGCTGTATGTGCAGATGGCTGGGCGTGGTATGCGTATCAAAAGCCATACCGATCATTGCTTGGTGCTAGATTTTGCTGGCGTTGTACAGATGCACGGGCCGATCACAAATGTGCAGCCACCAAATAAGGCCGGTAAAGGCACTGGAGAGGCGCCAGTAAAGACTTGCCCAGAGTGTGACAGTTTGATCGCGCCAGCAGTAAAAGTCTGCCCAGACTGCGGATATGAGTTTCCAGAGCCAAAAGAGAAGAAGTATCGACTGTCAGACGTCGATATAATGGGCAGTGCAGGCAATGATCTCGTGGTTGAGTCTTGGAATTGGTCAAAGCATCTATCTCGTGCAAGTGGAAAAGAAATGGTTAAGGTTAAATATTACTCGAACATTCTTAGTGATCCAGTGATATCAGAATATTTTCCATTAACGCACTTTGGCTATGCCGGAACTAAGGCTGCCATGAAACTGGCTGAAATTGCGTCAGAGTCTAAAGTTGATATCAAGAAGCTAAAGACGTCATCGCTTGATGAAATTTGTTCTATCATGAATCAAGGGAAGGCACCGCATGAGATACTCTACAAGAAGGAAGGCAAATACTACCGCGTCGTCAAAAGGAACTGGTCGATCTGAACACGTTGAGCAAAGAGAGTTTGTTAGTTGGTTTCGCAAAAACTACAGAGGGATAAGGATCATTGCAATACCAAACGGCGGTCAAAGAAATATCGCGACTGCGGCACGATTAAAGGCCGAGGGAGTCATGCGAGGAGTTCCAGACCTGTACGTCCCGGCGTGGATGCTGTGGATCGAGATGAAGAAAGCTAGTGGCGGTCGCATATCACCAGAACAAAAGGACTGGCACAATTATTTACAAAGCATTAACCAAAATGTTATAGTCACCGCAGGATTTGAAGATGCAAAGTTACAAATTGAGGATTTTACTGAGGAGAAAGATGATGGCGGATAAAAACTTAACAAAGAATATGCGCAGCGCTGAGAACATTAAACGAATGAGACTTAAAGTAGGACTGACTCAGGAACAGCTTGGCGATATGATTGGCGTGACCTCGAGGCAAGTTGCCAACTGGGAGGCAGGTAATTCATTGCCAAATGATGCGAACAAAATGCGTTTAGAGAAGTTGTTCTACACTGGTGAGATTGAGAAAGATCTAATTCAGTTAGATCCAGATCGTAATGCGCTGTTATTTTCCACAATTAACAACGTTGGGCTAATTGGCGCATTGTTGGTGGTTTTGGTTTTAATTGCCGTGTTTTTAGGGCTGCAGGCGGTGTTTAGTGGTTAGTCTAAATCTAAGGAAGTTTAATAAGCGGATCAAACATATTAAGTTTGGGCCGTACTATATGGTCGCACTAAACAAATGGGAAAAAGGCGAGCAGTTGTTTACGTTTATTGATGGCAAAACATATCGAGACTCAGAGGCTATGACATTAGCTAAGAAATACGGCTATAATAACGTTGAGCGAGTTTATGAAACATATAACTCGCTTGGTTAGTCATTTTTGATTCTCCTCCATTTGCCCTGCTTATAGCAGGGCTTTTTTTTATGCGTAACTTTTTTTTGTTTTCTTTTTGCCTTTTGTTACTTTTTTCTTTCTGGCTTTTGCTGCCGCAGCCATTCCTTCTTTTGTATACGGATACTTCTTTTTTCCAACCATTGGCATAACTATCTCCTTTAACGTTTAACTGCTGAACTACCTACATAGAAACTAAAAATCATAAGCATCACTTGATCATACGACGAACGAAACATTGCTGCGCCTTGAATAATTTCCCATTCAGTCCATCGTTTTGTTGTATCAATTAATCCAAACAAATATGTTCCACCAGATGATTTCTCAACTGGCACCGCAATATCAACTGGCGTAAACATTGGCGCAAGACTAATAAATGCAATCATCGCCAAAAATCCTAACACAAGTACACGTCGAGTTGCGCTCGAGAATCTGTCTTGTGTTCTTACTTTAAATTCTTTGTCGGCAATTTCTGCTCTGGCCTTCATATGCTCGACATCAAAGGCGAGCCTCTCCATCATCAGTTTTTGTTGATCCGCTTTCGCCTTCGCCGCATTTGCCAGAAGGCCGGAGAACACGCCCACGAGGTTCCCACCAATAGCGAGTATAACTTCTGTCCCAAGTCCAAGCATCTAGATTTGATCCTAAACTTAATTAAATAAAAAAAACTAACCAATAAAATCTTTGGGCTTTCTTTTAAATGTCCAAGCCCAACATTGCAGTTATGACATACCAGACCTTTTACTCTGCCATTTTTGTGGCAGTGGTCAACTAATAATTTGCCTCGAGCAGTATCGAGGGCATTGATCTTGCATATATCGCACAAATTGCCTCTGGCATAAGACATCTCAACAAACTCTTCGTATGTGATGCCATATCTGACTTTATAGTTAGATTTTCTTCTACTAAATTTACGCCTTTCTGGATTTTGCACGTTTTCTTTTTTTAGCCAAAGCAGCTTTGCTAGTCTTAGCTGCCTGCTTAAATTGCTTTGCGGTAGGAGCGCCTTTATCGCCGGGCTTTCTCATCTTCTCACCAGAGCCAGCTGCGATCCTGTCTTTCTTTCTTTTTATGTTGGCATAAAGTCCACGTTTTGCCATGACTATCCTTTCTTTTTGTGTCGAGCAGCAAAATTTCTTGCGGCTTCTACGCTGCCAAAGCCCCAAGCCTTGAGCGCTAAAGCCTTTCGAGTTGGCCTTCCTTTGGAATCTTTCATTGGCCCTTTCATTCCAGAAAATCGAGCAGCAAAAGATACTCGTCTAGGATTTGTCCCAGACTTAACTGGCGCCTTTAAATTGCCGCCATCTTTACGTTCAAAATGTTTACGGCCTTTTTCGTTTAGACCGCCTTTTGGATTTTGATGCACTTTCTTAACCATCTGGCGATGTCCTTTCTAAAAGTTTAACTCTGACTTTTAAATCGTGTATATGCTCAAGCATTTCTTCTTTAAGCTCTTGACGCGCAAATGCGTTGCCCGGACTCGGAACAATTACGCCTTGCGGACTTATCAACTGCATTTGGTTAGCGCGAATCAATTGGATGTCTGACGTGATCTCGCCAATGCTAGAAATGACCCACCACATAGCCGCCAACAAAACTGGAACTAAACTTGCCAGCGCCTTTGATAAGTCAAAGTTTTTCACTTGTTTTTGTTTAAAAGATCAAAAACAGTTTTAATCTTTTCTTCTAAGAATTTTAAACGCAACAAAACTTCGCTGCGGAAACTAATCAGTCCGGCAGCTAGTATCGCCAACGCCGATATAATCGGCCAAAGTTCTACTAACGTTTGAGTCACTTATCAGCCTTCCCATCCAGCTTTTCATCAATAGAATCTAACTTAACAAAAACTCGATCGACAAACTTTTCAAATTCTTGTTTTCTTAAATAATCACCAGCAACTAAAACCTCAATCTCACCAAGCCTAAACTGCGTTCTATTTTGACTTTTTTGTAAATCTCTAATTGAGGCCCATATGATGTTAAACAAAGCGCCAAACAAAGCACTTGCTCCACCAAGTATCCAGTTGATGGTTGTTTGATCCATGCTAGAACGTTCCTTCCCAGACTCTGAACTTGTTGAAGTCACCAGATAATATCTTTCTCTTTATCACTTCCTGCGCCGCCTTATGATCGTCCCATTTAACGCCAGCCTCTTTTAGCCACTGCGCCATAATGTGCATTGGTATACGGCCTACAAGTCTATTATCGCCTTTTTGTTGATCGAATCCAGCATCTTTTAAGTCTTTAACTTGTTTAATTGTTGGATCGTTATCGTATACGTTCTCAATGGTAAGTGTGTCCCCACCATCGTCGTGATGCACTATCTCTTTAACTTTCAAACAAACCTCCGATAAAAAAAGGGAGAGGCGTTAGCCCCTCCCATACACCAATTAAGATGTTGTGTTGTCAAAGATACCGCCTGATGCTTTCTCGTTGTTAGAAACAAGAGTTAGCTCAGTAACGATTGCTCGACGTGTGCTGTCGCCTGTTTTAGCAAGCTCCATGTTCTTAGTATTTCTAAGAACAGCAACGCTCCACATATCATCCTGACAAATGAACACATCACGACTTCGGTTATGACGCGAAGGCATGAAATTTACTGTTCCGTAAGGAGTGACGTAGATATCAACGGCGTTGATAACAGCGTTTGTGCCACCGACAGATGCGCCGATAGTTGCTCGCTGGTTGTTCATACCAGTAAAGGCAAGAGCCTTATTCATCTGGAATGCTGATAGGTACACAGTATCAGGATTTCCGCCCTCTTCCCAGATTGACTGCATAACACCGTCAAAACGAGTTTGATCAAACGCTTGTAGCGTTGTTGTCTCGTCTGTACGAGCGTCAGTTCCGTCACCAGTTGGATCAGCGCCTTCGTTGTCACCAAAGTCAGTGTTGGTAGTCAACCATGCTGGCATACCTGCAAGCTCACGAGCAGTTGTGCTGTTACCAGCAACTCGTGCGTTGTTATCGAAAAGTGCTTTTTCAATATCACGCTTTTGCTCTTTAGCAGTCTTGAGCATTTGATATGCAATCTCAGATGCGCGACCAGCTTTTTTAAGGCCAGAGTCTGTATCTGGAACTGATACAGCGTCAACAAAGATTTGGCTGTAGTTGCCTAGTCTTGATGTTGCTGTACGAGCATTGGCAGTGATCTCATCGCCCTCGATGTGAGCGTTAGCAGCTGCCGCACGAAGCGCATCTGTCTGCCACTCATGTAGAGCGTTAGTTGCCTTTACTTTTTTACACTTAGTGTAAAACGGTGTTTCTTCTGGAGAAACGTCATAGATGATATCTGAAAGATCCTCTCTGATACCGACAGCATCATAGCTGTCAAAAGTGTTACTTGGTTGTGCCATTGTATTTACCTTTAAAGTTATTCATTAACAATTAAACCGATCACATCTTCGATGCGACCAGACTTTTTGAACTTGGCTCTTTGCCGTTCCATTGCCTTAAGACTCGGATTAACGTTCTTCTTCGCGCCCGGCTTGATAACTGGTTTCGCGCCTTTAGCTTTTTGCTCGGCCTTCGACTTGCCAGCGACTATCTCGCGGTACTTGATAGCGTCGTTTAAAACCCGTATGGCTCGATGATCCATGATGCCCCCGATCTCTTCCGGCGTGTAGCCGTAGAAATTCTGACCAGAGTTCACCAACTTTTCCTTTAGCTTAGGCGCCTTTTGAGCATCTCCAAACTCAGGAATAACTTGTGCTAACGTTTGCATTTCCTGTTGCAAATACGTTTGTACAGCCGCTTCACGGGCTTGCTCGGTCTGTTGCATGACCTCGCCCATTTTAGCTTGTTGCTGATTGTATTGGCCCAACGCCTTGTCGTATCTGGCCTTCTCTTCGATGTATCCAATTGGATCAGTCGAGACAAGATCGTCAGATGGTGGAGTCGGCGGTTGCAAGAATTGCCCTTGTTGCATTTGTTGATACATCGATACCAACTGTTGCCTTTCGGCTAAGAGTGCAGAGTAAACTTCCTCGGCCTGCTTTTTACTAGCCGCCGCCTCTTGCATTCCTTTTTGGACGTACTTTTGGCCTGAATAACCTTGCTTAAGATCCTCTAAGGATACCTGCTGTTCTTCACCGTCAACTTTGACAGTGTAGAACGTTGGCGCAGGCTCTTCTGGATCGGCTGGTTCGTCTGCCTCTTCGTCATCGTCCGACATTTCAACTTCTTCTTCCTCGCCGTCGTTGACCTCGGCGTCATCAACGTCCTCTGATTCCGATGCTTCCATATCTGGAGATACATCCTCAGATTCTGTAATTTCTTCTTGCTCGACCTGTTCGGATTCTTCAGGCATAGTAATTAAACCAACTGCCTGCTCAATACTTCCGTCGAATGCTGGTGCTTCTTGAGTTTCAGTCGTGTTTGACACGGTACTTATCTCCTATTTTTTTTATCGTAGATTTTTTCGTCCGCTATTGCGGTGTTGATGTAATCATCGATAGTTGATAATGCACGGATGATATCGTGCGCGTTATCGCGATCCTCGGTGGTCGAGTTCGGATCTGTGAAAATGCTAACCTGTAGCATTTTTACGGCCTCAAAGATTTCCTGAAATGTGGAGTCGTCTTTGAGCCGTTGTAATCTTGATGCTTTCTCTTTAACTTTTGACATTAAAATCTACCGCCAGATACTGCCTCCGATGGACGCTCATCTGGATACCTTGGCTCTTTTTGTGATTGCTTAATGTTTTCAACATCAATCGATGTGCCGTACTTGCCAAGTATTTCAGCAGCCTTGACCAATAGATCTTGATCCATCTTGTCGCGCTCTCGGTCGTCTTGAGCAATGGCTTTTTGCGCATCGACTTGCATCTTAACCATGTCACTCTGAGCCTTGGTCTGTGCTTTAAGCTGCTCGGCTTGTACGAGCGCCTGACCGGGATCGAGCGGTTGGGGCTGACCAGCCATTTGTTGTTGTTTCATCATGAGCAACTGCTGCTCTGTCTGAGCATCCATTGGCATTAAGTATCTATCGCTATTCCTAACGCCAGCAAGCGCCATAATATCCGCCATCGTGTTGCGAATGAGCGTCATTGATACAAGTCCGTTGCCGGGGCCGTAAGTCTGCCAGATCTGCATTTGCAACTGTAATGTCTGCTGCAAGATGGCGACTTTCTCATCTTCCTTGCCAGTGCCAAGTCCAACGTTACACATAACGTCCATGCTTGAGTTCCACGATCTAGGATCAATTGGCACAAACTGGCTGTTCATACGCATCATTTTCTCTTCGTCGGTATTTTCGATGAATAGCTTAAGCATGAGCTTAAATAGGCGTTTCATGCCGCCCTCAGCCAGATTTCGTGCCATAACCTCAATCTGAGCCGCACCAGCCTGTTTTGTAATGTTTGCTGCGGTTGCAGTAGTATTCTGCAATGCGTCTGGATCAAGGCCCATAGAGGCCCGAGAAACGCCTGTCTTGGTCTCAATGGCGTCATCCATATACTGGATAGCCTGAAGCGTCTGAGCCGCTACAAACGGCACTGAGATAGGCACAATCGCCTGCGGATTCTTCATCCTGATAATGCCGCCAATCTCGTTGTTTAGCACGTCGTCGACGTTGACCTGATTGTCCACAATGCCCATGCGAGGATTGTTTGTCAGCGCAACGTTGTCTAGGACGCCTCTAAGCATCGCTGTAGATGCATCTTGGTCATCATTGATAAGATCAGATATAGAACGCCCAAAGAACGCATGAGGCTCAGGATCGACCTCAAACACGGCAAATGGTACTTCGCTGTATGGCTCGTAATCTAGGAGCTGGTAGTCATTACCGCCAAGCATAAACTTGTAGAGCTGTGCGACGCCAGTTCCCTCGATGTCCATCTTCATGTACGCCTCGGTCACCGCCACTAGCTTCATTGATAGATCTTCGGTCGACTCTTCCTCTTCCTGCTGATATCCGCGACGTTCAAAATCCTCTATCTCGGAGTATGTATCGCTAGATCCGATGCCGGTAAGATTAGATACTTTCTCAAAATCAAATCCCATGTTAACGAGATCAGATACGCGCATCTCGGTACGGTGCGCTACAACGTAAAAATCATCAATTGACTTGGCGTTGCGATCCACCATAAATTCCTCTGGCGGAACAGATTTTACTTGTAGCATCCCTTTGTCAGTTTTTCGACTAATCGTGACGCTATGTTCAGGAGTTTCGACTTCCATGCCCATTTGATCAATGGAGATAGACATTTCTTGGCTATGTTCAATAACATCGACATTATCCTCATTAACTATGGCTGAAAACTCTTCATCAGTTAAGTTTGTAAAACTGTAAGTTTCAGCCTCTGTGTATTTGTCCCAGTAAACCTTTAGGACGCCAGACTTCTTAACCATTGCGTCGTGGAACGCATCGTTCAGTAAGTTGTAACCATGAAGCTCGTTAAATGCCCAGTGCATATACTGCGTCGCCTGTTGCGCAACGGCTACATCATCTTGGTTCGATGGAATATATTCGACCGCTCGATCAGTTGATAAAAACACGCGCAACAAACTTGGCTTAATTGATCGTATTGTGTCTCGCACTTTTGTTGCGACTACTTTAGATCGACCATCCTCTTCGCCGATATCTACTTCGCCATCAAAGTATCTTTGCGCTTTAATCCTGTCGTCAGCAATCTCGCTCTCGATAAAGTCAACAGCGTCTTGTACGGCCTGCTGCACGATGCTTTCAACTCTATCCTCGTCCATTTTTTCTGGCTTCATTTACTTTTCCTTATGGAGTAATTGGCAAAATTTGCCCAGCATCTTGTACTGCTCTTTCGGCAGATGGCCCTAAATACACAGATAAAGCGTTAAGCGCTTTTCTTTTTGCTTCTTCAGACATTTTTGGATCATTCATTATTTTTTTCATCATATTGCTTATATCTCTTTTTTGAGCGTTTCTAGCAATTAATTGGGCGCCAGATCCAATTGCTAAAGCAGATCCACCAGCACCAGCCGCTAACAAAGGATCAATGTATCCAGTATAAGCCGCCGTTCCAGCAATACCAACGCTTGGTACGCCAACAATATTTCTAATACGACCAATCCACATAGAAAAATCTTCAAGACGACTTGTTTTTGCAGCATCTCTAATTGCACTTATTTCTTCTTTGCTAAAACTACTTGCCTTGCCTTTTCTAAGTTGTGCAGATGCAAATTGACTTAATTTATTTTGTAATTGTTTATATTCATTAGCACTTATTTTATTAATATTAATATTAGCCAAATCTAAAGCAGTAGATAATTCTTCTGCGTTTGATGCGCTTCTGTAAAGACTATTTGCTGTTTTAAAATCAGTTCCTAAATATTTACCAAATTTTTCTTCATATTTAGTCATCATGTTTCTAATTATTTCAGCTTCGGTTCCAGAAGCACTGCCAGATTGAGCAGCTTTTTTTGCCTGTCTTTGAGCATCATTAAGCAATCTCCAATCTGCCATTATGTCTGCGCCAGACAAATTCTTTTGATAAAATCTTTCTCCAATTTTTTCCCATGCTCCTTTAGCTATTGAGTATTTATCGTCAATATCTGTAGATTGCATTCCGGTTTCTTTATTGGTTTTAGTCCTTAACCATCCTTTTTGTTTAAAAGTAGGCGATAATTCTTTTATAAACTCATCTGCATTTTGTGAAGGCGCGAATATTGTTTTATTATTTTCAATAGATGTATAAATTTCCCCAGCGGTATCCTTCATTTTGTTTGCTTGTAAATTTCCTTGATCTATTATTTCTTGCAACTTTGGGGAAGGCTTAAAAATGTTTTTAAGAATTTTAGTTGCGCCAATAGGAGTAAACGCCCCAGTCATACCAGCCAATGTTCTTTGCCACTGAGTGGCTTGACCGTCTGTAGCCTCAACCAGCCCTTGCTCTGCTATTCCAGCAGTTGTAGCTGCCGTTGCCTCTCCAGCTAAATTCCTAGTTATGTTTTGAGTTCTTCCTGCAAGAGCTGCTGCTGGAGCTGCGGAGCCTCCAACATACTCTCCAACTTTTCTAGCAAATCTTTCTCCTTGCGTTCTCGGAGCAGTTCCTGAAAGTCTTGGCATATCTCGCAAATCTTGAGGAGATTCTAAAGCATTTAAAATAGATTCTGATCCTCCAATCGACTTTTCTATTGGCATTTTTAACGTAAACGGAGTTCCCGGAATGGTATATTGCGAACCAGTTCCGCCACCAAGCTCATATATTTTATTTACTAAGCCGGTAACAGCATCAACCGGCAATCCAATTACATTAGATGCGCCAACATTTGCACCGCCAACAAACTGAGTGCCTAATCCGCCGCCATTTCCAGACATATATGCTTCTTCAGCAGCTTCTTGGCTTGGAGCAGAAATTGTAGTTGGAATGTTTGTTCTTCTACCAGACACCTCAAATTCTTGTGCTGGGCCTTGTGATTTTTGTAGTTTGTATTTTGTTATTGCTTCGTCTTTATTTTCTGCTTCAATCTCAAATAATTCGCCGGTTCTAGGATTTTCAATAGTAAATACAGGCATTATTGATCTTTCTTTTCTGTAATGGTAAGAGTATCTCCGCCAAACTGAAATTCATTTTCTTCAATTTCTTTTAATTCTGATTTACTAAAATCTCTAATAAGATCTCTTCTTAGTACATCTAATTCTGCCATTAATTTTCCTAAATTTTCTGACTTGTATCCTTTTAAAGTTCCATTTGTTTGAAAGTATTGAAGTTGCTTCATTTTTTCTTCTGAAAAAGACATAGCTTTTTCTAACAACCTACGAGTATTTTTTATATTTACCTCTGTTGATTGCCTTAAATCCCAAGCCCTTCTCAACAGGTTCTCTCCCTCTCTTTCTGTAAATTGAGCGCCAAGCGTTTCTCTTAATGTTTGTTGAACAATCCCAGCAACTTCATTTCGTGCTTGTAAAGATTTAGGATCAGAAATTGCTAAAGCCCAATCTGGCAACAAACCTTTTTTCACTCCGGTTTGAATTTTTCCAGACTCTAACGCATCAAGAACTCCTTTTAATACATTAATTTGTTGTATTGATCCACCAAGACCTCTAAGATCTGCCGTATATGTCTTAGCAAACTCAGAATCAATTGCTAGACCAGCTTTATCGCCAAAATCAATATTCATACCGTCAGATGGATATAACTTTCCAGACTTAGTATCAATTTGAGCAAAATCATCTGCTTTTAAACCATATTCAGCTTTTTCTTGAATTGTTGCTGGCCTAAACGTTGGCGCTTTGCTTAATTCAGTGTAAGTAGAAAATGCTTCTTTCCCAGTAATTTCTCCAGCTTCTAATGCATCTGCTATATCTGTATATCCAGCTTTTCTATATCTATCTGCTGCGGCTTTAGATAATTTTAACTGCCTATCTTGCTCAATAGATTTTCCTAAAAATTGCGCCAGTTGTTGATCTGGATTCATTCGTAAAGTATTAAATCCAAGAGCAAGCGCTCGTGCTAATCTTTTGTAATCAACATTTGCTGCTGGATTAATTATCTCTTTTAAATCTTGCTCAATTTCTGCTTCAGGATATTCTAGTTTTGCTAACTGTGAAGCATCGCCTCGCATCCCAAGCGCACCATCTTGCTTAAATCCAAGTTGATTGGCGTCACCAAAAGAAGTGTCTACGCTAGGCGCTATCGGAGTAGTTGTTGCAGTTTGCTCAGGAACAACTGTTGCAGGGCCACTACTTAAAATTTGCGGCCTTAAACTAGGATCTACGCCGACTCCTGCTGGCATTCGACTTACAGCAGTTTTTGGAAGATATTTTGTATAATCCATATTTGGATCATATACTTCCATAATGTCTCTATTTTGAGAGCTGAACGGGCCTACTGCACCTATATTTTGTCTTTGAGGAAAATTGTTAATGCTTGTAGGCGCATTAGGCAATGTGTTACTTGCATTAATTGGCGTTGCCCCAACTTGAGTAGGGATCATTTGATTAGCTGACTGTGGCGAAGTTTTTGGCTCAGTAAATCCTCTTTTTTCAGCAATTTTCCCAGCAACTCCGCTCATAGCGGCTAATACGTCGCCAAATATTCCTTGATTAGTTTTATTTTCAAGAAATGGTGCCGGCATTGTTGTTACTTGATTAGAACTCATAGGGACATTTGGCTCGACTCCCCTGTCTTGTTGCGCCGCCTCGGATTGCGCACGAGCGTATTCATCAATACCAAAATCAATTTGTGGCATATTCCTAGATAATAATCCGCCAGATCTAATATTTGGATTTACAAGTTGTCCTCCAGATGCGCCCATAAATTCTTGCTCGGCTCTAGCCCTTCTTTCCCTACCTCCGCGAATTACTCTATCTTGAAACTCAATAGGCAATCTTTCAAAATTTTCTTCTATTGAAGGCAAAGTCCTATATATAGATTGATCCATAAGCATTCTTTCGCCTTCGTCAACATAA
>Ga0222719_10002125_pt1 | contig 18419 bp, 10 predicted proteins | sample C33_34DmetaG_FD_165039 | JGI IMG/M metagenome (GOLD analysis project Ga0222719, IMG submission 165039) | Estuarine water microbial communities from San Francisco Bay, California, United States - C33_34D | ecosystem: Environmental > Aquatic > Marine > Unclassified | place: USA: California... | reverse complement strand
ATACACCATAAATCCACCTGTTCCGTTATCAGGTAAAAAATCTTTGAAAGGTGGTGTCCAATTGTAATCATTCCACCAATTTACTAGAATATTTTCATAATCATTTTCTTCTAGTTTTTTTATATTTAATTCCATTTAATTTGTTAATAACTCGTATTCACTTGATACACTAAATAATTCTTTTTGTGTGGTATCGGAAATACTTAATGTTAATTTATTAAAAAATCCTTTAATACCCGATATATCTTCTCCATAAATAATTTCATTTCTTCCTGGAAGAGATTGATTCATTATAGATGAATAGTATTTGTTGTTCTTCTTTTTAAAGCCAGATACAATTAAATCTTGCCATGTATTTTCTGCTGCTGCGCTTGTTGTTACATATGCATCAATAGGCTTTGCTGTATCGCTATCCGTTAGCATAGAAGTTATTTTCCAGCCCGTGCTACCTTCATAATTTATAGTTTTAAAGTATTTATTAATCGAAGGTGGTTGATTCATAATAACTTCAACTGTTGAGGCATTCGAAGCATTACCGTAAAAAGAATTTCTATTTGCAGTTAAATCATAATGTTTGTATAAATCATTACTCTCTGAGTAAGTATAAAAGTCTGCATCTAAACTTCCTCCAAATATAGGTTTATAAGTAAAGAAAGAGCTCCAGCCATTTATTTCTTCATCATAACATAATGTTTTAAATCCGTCTGCAAAGTCTCTTAAATAAACTGTTATTGTGTCCTGTGAAGCAGGTGCGTTTGTAAATGTAACAATACCTGTAAATGCATTATACGTGTAATCAATATTTGGAACTAATGCGTTTGCCCCACTGGCTATTGTAAATATTTCAATTTGTGATACACTTGTTGGGTCTGGTAAATTAACAGTATTAAAATCTTTATCTATTATAGTAAATGCTAATGAAAAAGCAACATCACTTCCGTTGCCAACAAATGTATTTACAACATCAGTTTCTTGTAAAGACAAAACATATTTTTTCTTTTGGTTATCCCAAACCCCCATAAGAGTATCTGCTAATTTTAAATTTGATTTAAAATAATCGCGCATTCCATAATTAGATATTTCAGTAATGCCGTCTCTTGATAATCTTAAAACGCTACCATTGTTTTTATCTGCAAAATATTTTCTTCCCGCATAAGCAGCAAAACTTTCAGGGTTTTTGCCAATACCATAATTACCAGTATACGCTACAACTTGGCCTAATACTTGGTCAGATGCTGTTACCTGAGCGTCTCCCTCTGCTGTAAAAATAATATCTTTATCTATAAGTATATTGTTTACTTTACTTTCTTGAAACACTATCAGGTTGTTATCTTCAGCGTATAACTTTTGTATAGAACCAAATGCTGAATCAATTGATTTTGTGTTCGGAAGTGAAGGATTAAACTGATTTATTTCATTTGTTCTTGTTCTTCCATTATAAATACCAGAATATATAAGTGAAGCCTCTCTTGTTTCTTCAGCATATTCGGGATCCGTTATAGAAGCTCTTACTCCCAAATCAACTGTTTTACCGTTAAAAGCACCTTTAATTCTTGATTCTTCTACATGCCAGTTTTTTACCACAACTAATATTTCTTTGCCAATAGCTGGAGCTGACGTAAATGTTATTTCTCGAATTCTGTTTTTATAAACATAACCTGTAGCAGATTGAAGCTCATTATCAAAATATACTTGAAAATCTGCAAGCGAATTAGGAACAGCATATATTGTATTCCCATTTGACTCTGCAATAGTAAAAGCTGTAGTGCTCCCGTCACCTGTTCCAATTACTTGATGTGTAACCTCTGAACTCTTTATAATAAAGGTGTTAAAGTATTTTATTTCTAATGTTACACTCATAATTTTATTATTACGTTTTTTTAGGTATTATTAAAAAGCATGATTTAATCCACATGAAATTTGACCTGGAGTAACAATTTGACCATTATTGTCTATTTGTACATAAAATGTTTGACTTCCTGATGGTATATAAACATTACTACCAGTATAAAAATATACACGACGTACTTTATAATATAAATTTCCTCCTTGCCAAACTTCTCCTTGTTGAATTGTTTGGCTTTGTTTAGCCACATAAGCGGCTTCGTCTGTTGTATAAAAAGTATCTCCTACATTATAATTTGATGAAGAGCTATATATTTGATCAGTACCATAATTCAAATCACAAATTGCTGGGTAGCCATCATCAGATTGTGGTGCACCAGGCGAAGCCTGCCCATTCGATTTATCAATATAATACCCTCTAATACCGCTTGTCCCCCCGTCAGTTACTTTTACATGCTGAACAGTTATACTATATGCTGTGCCCCCCACTGGTGTTGCAGTTAATGTAAAGGTACCACTTGAAGCTGCTGTCCCTATAGTAACAGTTCCGCTAAAATTACCATATCCAGTAGTTGTGCTTAAATTTGCAACTGAGCTCCCTAAACTAACATTTGAAACAGCTACATTAATATTTCCAGTTCCCACTACCGAAAAGTTAATTGTAGTATTAGCTTGATTAGCAATGGGGTTTACTGAATAATGATACCCTGTTTGTCCAGAATTTACTTGTATTCCATGAATTTTAATACCCGTAACATCGTTTTGAACCCCTGTATTAGCAACTAATGCAACATTTGCATATCCACTAGTATCGCTGCTTAGTATTTTTGAAGTACCCGTTATAGTAAAACTACTATTACCGTTAGCAGATGGTTTAGTTATAATAAAAGGATTACCCGAAGTGTGAGAAGTTACGTGTATATAATTATTACCACTAGGCGTTTGATCGCTATAAAATACTTCAGGGTCAGCATTAAAAGTACCTGTATCTGCTGTTATGGTTTTACTATCCATTTGAAGCTGATTATTAGTTGATGCCCCTGATACACTTAATATACCATTTCCTGATATTTCATAACCTGCATTAACCATATTAAGCTGTATTGCTGATATATAATTTACAGATGTAGTAATAGTTATATCAAAAGAATAATTAATATTATTATTTGCAGATTGATTTGGGTTTGTTCCACTAAAACCTATTGTTATACTATTATCGCCATTTTCCGTTACTACATATGAAAACCCTCCTGTATTACTTACAGAAGATACCATTCCTGAAGTTAAGTTAATGCTTGCATGGGTAAAGGTAAATTGCATTTGATTTGTAAATGAACTACCTATATCCGATGTATTATATGTGTAAGTTTTTGAAGAAGCACTTGAAAGCGAAACCCCTGACGCTAAATTAGAACCGCCAGAATTATAAGACATTGTAAGGCTAGCTGTTGGTGATGCGCACGCTGTTACCGATAAATTAACTGTTTCAGAAAATGAGTCTGTTCCTGCTTCTGTAGGTGATACTGCCGCTGTACTACCTGCAACGCTTCCATCTGTTACAGCTTTTTCGTTGTATGCTTTTATTACAACACTTCCCGCAGACGTGGTACCTGTTACATCGCTACAAGACCCTTGCCCTATAAGCTGTAGCTGATAATTATTTACAATAGAAGCACTAATTAAAGATCCTGTTGCATTATTAGATGTAATTTCAAAAAACTTACCTGAAGTATTACTATAATAATTTCTTAAATCAATAGTTTGTGTTGAATTTATTACAGTTGATTGGCTAGGTATTCCTGTGCTGGCAACTTCTCTACTTGGTTGTACAATATTAAATGTAAAGTCAGCGGCTAAAGGATTTGTAAAACTTCCACCTGGAGTTATATTTAAAGTTAAAGTTCTTAAAGTTGCTGAATTTACAACCGATATATTAGTTGATTGACCATCAGTTAAAGAATTCCCATTTAATGAAACACTATTTAAAGTTCCTTGTTGTATTGTTCCTAGTGTAAACACCCCTGTTGGAGAAATACTAAAACCGCTTGGAACGGCATGCTGCGCTATTGTATAAGTTCCCCCTGTTGAAGCAGGTTGAGTAACTGCTCTAACCGCTGTGTATAAATATACATTTGCTCCAGAGTTTATATATCCAGTTGTTGGTACTTGAATTCTTATAGTATTATTACTATTTCCATAAGTTGCCGCATCACCATCTGCTCTACCTAATGTTACTTGAACTGTATCTGTAGAACTTGGATTTGGAGAAACTGTACCTGCGTATAATACTTCTGGCGAATTACCAGCCACGGTAGTTACTGTACCATTTGAAGCAACACTAATTGTTCCTGTCCATTCTGCAACAGTAAACTCACCTAATTCAGGTGTTGTTACTTCAATAGGCCCTTGTACATTTGTTCCCTGTGAATTTGTTGCCCATGCCCACACATAATACAAAGTATTTATGCTTGCATTTGTTTTAGTATGCGTGTATGTTCCTATACCTCCGCTTGAGTCTGTAACAACATCTGCGTCCCCATAAACATTAGTTGTACCTATTCTAAATCCCCTTGCTGTAACTACAGCATTACCGTTATTACTTATTGTAGCAGAAACTTCTAATGATGCGTTTGATCCTCCTGTTGCTGTTGTAGATACTAAAGATAAATCAGAAAATAATGGCACAGTAGTATTTAATCCAGGCGTAGCTGATTGAACTACAGTGGTTGAAATAATTATATTTGTCCCTGCGTTTGTATATCCATTAGGGGCTGTAATAGTTAATTTAGCTATTCTATTTGTGTCTGTACTTACGGCAAAATATGTAAAATTAGTATCTGCTCCGGCGTTTGGAACCGCGTTTACATATTCAACAGACTGTAATGAACCAGCATTTATTAATGGCGCTGTTATTTCACCGTCTTGAGCAACAGCAAAATCAGATATTGTAACATTTGCTGATGTAAATTCACCTGTTTCTAAAGCATTTAATTCATTAATTTTTCCAGAAGTAGATGTTTCATAAAATATATCAATTGTACTTTCTACAGGTAAAGTTTCAAATACAGCTAAATCAATATATTTACCTCTTTTTATATATGAAGTAACAGACAAATCCGGTTTTACAGTATTATCGGTTGCGGTATCATCAGTAAATAACATTCGAACCCCTAATGCATCAGACTTATTTGAAGTTATATCATAAGGTGGCAATTGAGCAATCAAATGATTATTTTGACTTTGATAAAAAGGGCCGCCAGCATCATCATATACCTGCGAACTTCTAGTAAATTCTTGAATTGTATCTATATTTATAGAATTAAAATCAGATAATTTACCTATACCTAATATTGGCATCTCATCAATATCTACTAAGCTTTGTGCTAGTTTTGTTGAATTAAATTCTATAGTTTTTATTATTTGCCCTGATGACGGATCTGTAAATTCTATTTCAGAATAACCTGTGGCTGCGTTAGCATCTTGTACTTTATTAAAAGTTAATTGAGTAATTTCTAAAAACCCTACGTCAGCATTGGCGTTTAATTCTGGAAATGTTAAAGACCATATTTTTTGTTTTTTACCGGCTGCTAATGAAACACTAACAGCAGAAGAAACAAGATCTCCCGCACTAGCGATAGTACTATTACAAGGAACGTACGTAAATGTTCTTGCGCTATTTGTATCCCTGTTAAATATTTGATATTGATTACAAGAATAAATCATAGCTGAGGTTGTTGTAGTTGTACCTCCTGTTGCCGCGCTTCTTGTTCCTGTTGTTGATGTTGTTGTTGTATAAAAAGCTGTGTTTATTATTTTAGGATATAATAACACATCTGATTTTGCAATTGCAGTTTCACCTATTGTTTCCAATAATCTTGGCACTTTATTAATATTATCTCCAAATAAAGTTATGTATGAATTGTTATCAACTACTGTTGCTCCGGGCGTATAAATATTATAATAATCTTGCTCTAATTGCTTAACAACTATTTTATAAGAATACCAACCATAAGGATTATATGTTGCATATATACCACTAGATAATTCATTTGAATAAACATTATCGTCAGGAATTAATTTACCATTTTGAGCATTAAAAGTAATTTTTAAATTGTCACCAATCCAACTATTGAATTCTGCAGCTGTACCTCTTGCTGGCACAGTAATGATACTGTCTGAAACTGTTGTGGGTAATAATACTGGGGATTGTCTTCCAAATATATCTGCAAGTAAAACTCCTACTTGATATGTACGTCTTTGCTTTAAAGAGCTATCAGGATATTCATGATTTGCTAATACAACTGTAATTACAGCCCCGTTTGCTGGAGCTGTGTTAAAAGTAATAACACCTGTCGTACCATCATACCCATATTCTGTGCTTGCTAAAAGTATATCATTTATATATATGTTAAATTGATTGGTATTATTTGGTATTAAATTTTGATCTGGAGTAACAGGCGATTTTATTGTTAAAGTAAATTCGGTTTCTATAGCATCACCAGTAAAAGTTTGTGTTCCTTTTGCCCCATATGAAACATTATAATCTAATGTAGGTATTTCAATATTTTGAGAATAATTACCAAATACTAATCTATTTCCAACTATATCTAAAGCTTTTGCCTTTGTAGGTACATTATCAAAAACCCTAGTTATTTGGTCTTCAGGTAAAGCGTTTTGTGGGGTGTCTGATTTATAAGTGTAATTGTAAAAAGTAGATGAGATATTAGCGTCTGTTAAAGTTTTTGTTTCTAATACTCTTGCAACAGTACTATCAGATTCTTTAATTATAAATTCAATTTCTTTTATTTCAAAATCAGCATTAGGATTTATAGAAGGTAACTCGACGCCAATAATAACCTTATTAGTATTATTAATCATTCCATCTAATTCAGTTGATTCATAAGCTCTAATTTCTGCAGCTTCGTCAAATTCACCATATTCACTTCCCGACTTATATGAATGTTTAAATGCTATTTGAGAAAAAGGGGCTAGTACAGAATATTCATTATCATTAAATTTAAACCTATATGAAAAACGTACAAATTCTTCCTCAATGTAGTCATTATCAATGTTAGTATCATTAGTCATTGTTGAAGTTCCCGCAATGCCCGTGTCTGTCATTAAAATAGGAGCGATATATGGCGCGTATTTAGCTAAACTAATTTTTAATTCATTATCATAAAACGAAGGATTTGAAATAGCTTTTACAACATTTATACGCCTTGGTTGATTTTTATTGTCTGTCCAAAACAATAAATCATCAATCATAGCAATACCTGTAATTTTATATTTTTTACTAAATTTTAAAAAGCTACCACCAACAATTTCTTTTGCGGTTTTGTAAGTATTACTCGAAGGATCAGCGTCATAATAATATATAGCATGAAATCTATTTTGGTTTAACGCAGAATTTATATACCAATCATTTTCATATAAATCATTATTATCAGTTAAAAACCAATATATACGTTTGTTTTTTTCATCAAAATATGTACCTATAACGTCAATATCTGTAGATAAATTTAAAGCTGCATGGGCTAATGAATTTCCTGCTGCGTTTTGTAAAACACCAACATTAGAACCGTCTGTTTTTAAAACTTCAATATTTTGCGCATCTCTATATTCTCCTGGTGGCAATAATCTGTCATCAAGGTCCTTATTCATTTTCCCTTTTAGGAAATTGTTTTTGATTTCAGGCATTTATTAGTGTTTTATCTGTTTAGATTTACCTCTCATTATTTGAGTAAGCTCTCTTAATTTAATATTTGATAATCTAAGTTTTGCGTTTCGCATTGCAGCCCTTCTTTCTCTTTTATATCTATTAACAATATATTCAGGAACATTTGATTTAGTTGTTAAAATAGCGTACGCAACATATTTATATAAAGCTTCTTCCGCTAATTTATGTATTTGCATTTCTGCATCTGTACCTAACCCGTCAGATACATAATGAATAGTTAATATTTTTTCTGCTAAATTGCTACTAAATCCAAATTGGCCATTTGCTTCATCATGTACAAACACCCCGTTTACTTGTAAATGTTCGGGACTACTACCATATCTTTTTCCATATCCTATTATGCTATCGCTATAATCAGAATTATGTGTAAAATAATCATTAGCGCTTGCTGTTCCTAAAGCAGCGTTTGTTTCAATTCCTTGAAATAATCTGGATGTTTCTGAAGTACCCAGCAATAAAGAATTATCATTGTCATATAAGTAATCGCCTTGTGAGTCCTGTAGTATTGATTGGGAGGGTCTTGATGTTTGATTTGTAGGGTATACAATTCTTTCTAAACCATTATCATCTATCCAAGAAAGTTTTACATAATTAACATAATCTTGAGGCATTGGTACCACTAGTGTAGATGGTATTTGCACCTCTTGTATTTTTTCTACTCTTGTTATATCATAACTAAACTCTTGAATTGCTCTTTTTGTATGAAATAAAACGTCTTGTTTTCTTGCATGATCTATTATTTTTCCATCACCTATATATGAAATTATAAAATTATTTACTATATCGTTTAAAGAAATATATCTATAATTTCCTGTATTAGGGGAATCTAATAGTATTTTTATAGCAGCATTATTTGCTGGAGCTGTTGTAAAAGTTACAACGCCTGTAGAATTATTATATGAATGAAGATCATTATCAAGTTCATCTCCATTTATAAATACCCTAAATTGAGATTCTGCAGAAGGTAATGGCGTAAATGTTAATGTGAAATCTACTGTAGAACCATCTCCTGTAAATAACTGATGTCCTTCGTAATATTCTCTGGCTGTTTGTGTTATTAGTGACATGTATTAAGAATTTTCTTGATTTATTTTTTGAACTTCTTCTTGCTTAGCTATTTGAACAACATTAGGGTCTTTAATTGTTACACCCGCTAATAATAATATTTTAGCTATTAAATTTACTTCCTCAGAATCATGAAGTGAAAAATTTATTGAATTTGCACTTGAATATTGCATATCTCCATATGTGCTCCCTGTTGTAAATGCCCAAAGAGGATCATTTGGTTTATAAACATAATCTATTGTTGCAGTTGTAATTGTGCTTGGTAATATATATACACTTGATGCTTGTTTATAATATATTGGATATGAAACATTTGGAGCTGTAAGTTTTGAAGAGGTAATTATTGGTAAATCTGATTTTTGTATTTCTTCTACTTCTATAGCCCTTGAACCTGTGCTAACCATTATACATTTATATAAATTATTTGGTATTAAAGCCACCCCATCTATAAAATTTAAAGTAGACGATGTTGAAAATATATCAATTTTTTCTTTAGCTAATTTTGCTAGGTTTGCATATTCGTCATTAATGCTCCCTGTTTCTTTTCTTGTTAAGTAACGATTATAATCTAAAAAAGCCTTTTCTAATAAATCAAGTTGAGCCATTCTGGCATATCGATTATATTGATCCGGCGTTAAAAACCCTCGCTGCTCTCTATTTAATAAAGATAAAACGGTTCTATAAACAGTATTTACATTAATGGCCATATTGTATTTTTTATAGCCGTTGGCCCCGAAGGGCCCTAGCTATTATTAATTATTTTAATCTTTTTTCAATTGCATCATACACCCCTATTCCTTCATCTGTTTTAAAGAATTGTGTAAGTGCTGAATATGGATTTTCTTCATATGGCACAGTAACTAATTTTTTATTAGTTGATGCCCAAGTAAAGGTTCTTTGATCGCTAGATAATTTTATAATACCAGCTTCAACAGCTCTAATACCCATATTTCTAATATTTATATTTTCGTCATTTGCTAATTCTAAGAACAAAACTGGATTTCGCTTAGCCATTTTAATCAAATCACGTTTAAGCTCACTAGAGCTCATCTTAGATGCTTTAGAACCAGCCTCTACACGTACTATTGCTTCAATTTGATCAATTTCCATGCTTATTGCTGTATTTAAAGCTTCTACTTCTAATTCAATCATATCTAATTCGTCCTCAGCAACTGCTTCTGAATCAAATTCAAAAAATAGTGCATTTCTTTGAGGGTGATATAATGATAAAAGTTTTTGTAATGTTTGTTTTTCTTTTGGGACAGTTAATGTTCCGTCTTTAAATGTAATATGCGCTAATTGGGCATCACCTTTAAATTCATCCACAAAAGGAGTTCTTTGATTTACAGTGTATTTAAGTTCTCTTTCATATCCTTTTTCTTCATCAAAATAATATATATTAGAACTTTTTATAGTATACGTAAGAGGAGCAAGCCCGTCTTTTAATGCATATACTCTATCTTTTACTACCCAACCTGTTTTATCTTTTTTAGGTTTAGGTTCTTTTTTTATTTCAACAGGTGTATTTACAACTGTTTTTTCAGTGCTCTCAAGAGCTTTTGTTTTTTTATTCATGATATAATATAATATAAGTTAGTAAAAAGTAAAGCTAGGGCGCTTTTACGACGCCCTGCTCTACTAAGAAAAATTTAAGAAGTTAATAACATAAAGTTGTTTGCACCTTGTGTAATTAAACATCTTTCTGATAGGTAGTGAACCTCCATTGCATCTAAATCTGAAGTGAAGTTTCCTCCAACTGATCCAGTTGTCCAAGATTTCATTTTTCTATCATCAGCCTGTGAAGCTCTATATCTAACGTGTAAGAAAGGTCTTTTAATGTTTTTACCAAGAATTTGGTCATAAACAGTAGATGTACCAGCTGGTACAATTACACCTCTAATATCGTTTTCAATAATACCTCTTGTTGAGCCGTCATTTAAGTATTTCCAGTCAGTTTTATAAAAGTCATAAGAACCTCTTCTAAATCCTGAAAATCCTAAGTTAAGCGCCATATCTTCGCTGTTTGAAAATACACCATAAGATGTACCACCAGTACCGTAAGAATTTTGAGCCGCTAGCATGTCGTCAATAGCTAATGAAACATCTCTATTGATAAATAACATATTTTCTTCAATAGCACCTTGTGCATCGAATTTTTTAAGTATTTCATCAAATGAGCCTAAATCATCTGTTGTTGAAGAACCTGCAATACCTGTTGTAACGTGACCTCTTGAAGTTATCGCTGCAAAAAGACCTTCAGTACCTGCTGTATCATCAGCTGCTGCAGTTCCTAGTAAAGAATCTACACCTCCTGTTGCTTTAGCAAATTCACCTTCAACCATTGCCATTTCAAGGTTGTCTTCAAATCTTTGTCTTGTGTCACCTTCAGCTTTTAAGTACCATAAGTAACCAGTTTGACCTTGCTCTCCTGTTACTTCAACCCAACCAATTTGAGAAGCATCAGATCCTGAAACTTCATATTTATCTTTAATGATAATTGGTTTGTTAGTTAAAGAAGCAAAAGAAGGCTGAACTGAATTAGTCATACCTGCTGTTCCTTTTTTGAATTCAGAACCGAATACGAAGAAATCACATGTGTTAGATCCATTATCAGTTGCTGTATCAAATCCTGTTACCGCACCTACTGTTGCTCCTCCAGAATAAGGAATTACAGTTAATGTAGTATTGTCACCTGCAATAACAGATACATACGCTTTAATAACAGTTGGAGTAGCTTGATTGTCACTAAGAACAATAGTTTGTCCAACTCTTACTGCGTGAGTTCCTGAGTTTGCAATTGTAATTACACCAGCGTCTGTTACTGATGCACCTTTGTAATGTAAATGTAATCTGCCTTGTTCTGACCAAACAACTTGATCTGAAGTCATAGGCATTTCAGCACCTACCATTCTTAAGAAAGAAGCAACTGATCTGTTTCCAAATACTTCTACTTCTTGCTCATATAAATCTGGTAAATACTGCTGAGACCAGTCATTAGAACCACCTGTAAATGATAGGTAGTTTGATGAAAGAGTCTGTTTAACTGGAGCTGGCGTTGAATTCAACGAGCCTCCAGCTGATGGAGTTATTGCTGCCATATTAATTTATATTTTTAATTATTATTATTTTTTAAGTTTTATACGTAGTTTTGAACTATCGTCGCCGGATATTGCTCTTACTTTTACACCCCCTGATTCAACAGTGCCTAAGTTTACTTGTCTTGGATCCATATTTATATTTTTAGATTCAGTCGAAATTTCCTTTATAGCCTCTGTTTTACCAAGTTGATAAAAATGATTTGCAATATTATCAGCGTTTTTAGCGGCAAATAATGCTTTATGATAACCATACCCATCACTTAGTTTATTATTATCATCGAGGTAACTACCTACAATATTCATAATATCCATTTGAGTATTTTTAACGTTTTCAACATCTTTAAGGTTATACCTAAATTTTTTATCATTAATTTTGAAATCAAAACCTTTGAATTCTTGATTAAAAACTTGATTAGTTTTTGCCTTAAATTGATCTGTCGCTTGTGTTTGTTGTCGAGCAATTTCTTGTTGCTCAGTATTGTACCTATTAAAAAAGTCAACGGCTTTTTGTTGCTCTCTGCTTAAATTGCCATTTATTTTTACTTCTTTATAGTATTTATTTTTTTGACCTTCAAGATATTCTTTTGCTTCAGCCACTTGCTCTTTATAAGCAACTTGTTTTCTTTTTATTTCTTTAGGGTCATCTATTTCTTCATCATATGAAAATCTATCCTCTATTAAAAAATTAACTTCCTCTGTATCTAAATGAGGTTTTGTTTTATTATAATATTCTTTAATAATTGCGTCTGTGTCATATGAAGCGTAATCTTTATTTAAATTTACAAAATCTTCTACAGTCCCTCCTGTTTCATTCATAAACTGCACTAAATCATGTATATTATCTGGTATATTTATTTCGTTTTGCACTTCAGCCTGTGGAACAACCTCTTCTTTTTTTAGTTCTTCCTGTGGCTCTTTTTTAGGTTCCTCCTTAGTTTCTTCTTCAATTACCTCTTCTAAAGCTAATTCATTTTCTTCTTGCTGTACTTCTTGCAATTCCACTTCGGTTTCTTCCCCTGTTTTTTCATCCGTGCCGCTTCCGCGTAGCACGCTTTCATCTGCGCTTTGTTCTTGAACGGCATCTGTTTCTTTTTTTAAAGGTTGTCTTAAATCTACTTTAGTAACGGCTTCATCGCCGGTATCAGCACCTATTTTTTTAAGTACTTTTGTTTCTTTTTCAGCTATAGATGGATTTTCTTCCTCTACAACTTTTGCTTTTGTTTCTTCTGACATAATATAATATAATTAATTAACTTTATTTAAGGTTAAAGTTTTTTACCTTGGTTCAAATTGTTCTAAACTAAATCCTCCTAAATTATCAAATCCTGCTGATTCAAAATTTTTAGGTGGCTTATTATTTTTTCTTTGATCAATTAATTCTGATTGTTGAGAAGCTTGTATTTTTGTTCTATCATCCTTCCTATCTTCCTTGTACTTCTCTTTATCATTAATTACTCGTAAATCCATTTCTTTAAGCTTTACGTTTAGCTGAAATTCATGCAACATAAGCTCTTTTTTAATTGCAGCCTCTCTTTCTAATTTTTGTATATCGAACTGAACTTGCGCTTGATTCATTTTAACTTTGTTTTCAGTTAAAATAGTATTTTTCTGAATATCGGTAGCAGCCGCTGCTTCTGCTGATTTCGCGTTAGATTCAGATTGCAATTCTATATTTCTTGCGGCTATAGCTTGATCCTGTTCTATTTTTTTCCTTCTTCTTACTTTTAATAGTTCATTAGCAAGCTTTAAGTTCTTTACATTTCTAATATCAATTGCGTCCTCTAGATTTATTTGATCTTTTTGTAATGATGCTTGTATATTATTTTCAAGCAATTGCTTTTCTTCTTCATCAGGAGTTAGCTCTAAGAATATACCAAAATCATGTAAATGCAATTCTTGTACTTCTTTTAAATTAGCCACATTAAATCTACCTAGTGAATTTATAAAAGAATTATTAGTGTTACCATACTCTAATACATCTGATATTCTAAGAGAAATAGCTTCTGCTGTTTTAAGCGTAAGGTACAGCCCGCTTTGCAGTACATGCCTTGTTGCAGTATTTGAATTAGCCGCCGCTATTTTTTGAAGGCCTACTAGCGCATTCTTATCAGGTGTTGAGCCATCCCTTGCCTCATTTAGACCTGTTACATCTCGCATGTTTTGTAGGTAATAATTATAAGCAGTAATTAGTGAATTAATTTTTGCTCCCCCACTATTTGTTTGTAGTTCTTGTATTGGCACTCTACCGTTGTTAAATTCACCATCTTGCGTCATTGACCTTCCAATAACAGAACCTGTTTGAAAGTACATGTTTAATGCCTCTTGTGGGTTGTAATTTGTTCCATTACCTAAATCTACTTCTGCAATTCCGTCAGCATCTAAAAATACACCATCTGGAACCATCCTAGCTAATACTTGTTGCAGTTTAAGATGCGTTAATTGTATCATATCAGCAAACGTTGTCATTCTACTCACAAGAGATTCTAACCTGCCTTTATACACCCTAGGTGCTACAACATTATATGACATTTCAACTTTTGTTGTATCTGATTTAGGTCTTGTCATATTTTCCGCTAGCTCCCATTTTAATAAATTTTGGCTACCTATTATTTTAGCTCCTGTATATAAAACTTCAATTGCCCTATTTACTTTTTCAAATCTAGCTCTTTGATCAGCTGGGGGATTAAAATTATCATTCTTTTTAATTGCTTTTTTACCACCAGAAGCAGTATTTTTAATTTTATAAGTTTGGTTTTTATATGTTTTATATTCAAAATTTAATACATATACGAAACCTTCGTCGTCACCATCTATTGCTCCATATGATTTATTATATAATAAATGGCCTGAACCATAACCGTTTTTTTCTATTGTAGCAATTTCATCATCAGTTATATTTGGGTATTGTTTTTTAAGTTCAACAATACTTATTTTTTTAATTTCACCTACATAATATAAATCATCAAAATATGGAGATTCCGTAAAAGAATAAACAATATCTGAGGGGTCTACATAATTAATTTTTATACCTTCTGACTTATTAAATCCATTTTTTACACAAGCCATCCCAATAACAGCTATATCGTAATCAAGTCTTTTCTTTATTAATTCATATTTATTTTTGTCAAGAACATTGTTTATTGCTTCTTCTTGCGCAATTTCAATACCTTGTTTATATTCCATTTGCATATGGACTCCTAATTCAGTTTCGTCCATTGGGAGTTTTGTGGCGTCTGTTTTAAAAGTATCAATGCCTAAAGTTCCTTTTATTTCTTCTATATACTCTTTAGCCTGCATATCTCTAAGAATATTATCCATATAGTCTGTTCTTTTCTTAACAGAAGAGGGATCTTGAGAATACGCTTTTATATCATACATTCTTTCTGCAATACCATTTACAACTATATCTACAAATTTTGGTATAATAGGAACTGGTTTCCAATCTAAATTTAAATATGATAAATCACCGTTTATAGATAATTCGTCTTTATATTTTTGTATTGACTGTTCTCCTCTTGCATATAGCCTTAGCCTATGAAAATTCTCTCTATTAGATTGATACCTTGATGTACCTGAATCCTTTTTAAACCATTCTGATTCAATAGCTATTCCAACCTTAGCTCCGTATTCTAAACTTGTTTTTTCTGAGTCTGACACTGCTTGACTCGGAAATAATCCTGTTGGGTGTGTATTTGCCATTTATTTTAATATTTTGGATAATATCCCTTTATTACTATATTTTTTAAAACCAAATTCTAATTTTTTAGTTGTTCTCATTGCAGCTGGTGCATACATATTTTTATTACAAGCCATTATTGCCAACCCTGAACTAATAGCTGCATCAAATTTTGTTCTTTTGTTTATATCAAACCCTGCCCAATCATTTAATGTTTTATTAAAGTATAAATCACCATATGAATTGTCATTTTTTAGTCCTACATATTTATCAATATATGATTCAATAGCAGCCGCATGCGCTTGTCTAATATCCTCTGATGAATTAGGTATTCCTCCTATTTCTTTTTCCGTTACAGATAATTTATTATAAAGCTTATCTGGTCTATTTATAGAATAGCCTCTGTATCCTCTTCTTTTTAAATAATATAAAAGCCTTGGTTTATTATTTTCCGCAAGAAGTGGCATTCCATAAAATACCAAAGCCATTAACACGTCTTCAAAAAACATTTCAGCTGTTTGTGGTCTTGCAATATATTCTAAAAAAAAGCTGTTTGTAGGGGCTTCATCTAAACTAAATTTTGTTAATCCATGCAAAGAGCCCTTCGATCCTTTACCATCTGTTGTACCCGATATATCATAAGAGTCGCACCCAAAAGCGCCTATATGCTCATTAGCTGGATATTTTAAACCATTTTTTAAAGCTATTTTATTTTGCATATAAACAGGTGGAACCCATGTTACATTAAATCTTCCATTGTTATTTGGCATAAATAATACTTTTGTATCTTTTACACCATTTTCCCATACAAAATTTCCTTTAGATATAAATTTGTTTTTATTAATATCGCTATTATAATCTATTTGCTCGTATATTTTTTGCAAATTAAATATACTATTTTTTGTTTCGTCCCTAAATGCATGCTCTTCTGTACGCGGGAATTGTCTATAAAATTCATTTAACCCATCCTGGTCATTTTTAAGGCCATCAGCCTCATTCTGCCAATGTTCTATAATCCCTATATCGATCTCATCTCCATATGGTCCTTCAACCGGAGATTCGGGCGTATCGAATACAGGTAATCCATAAGAATCAATGAATCCTTCGTAGTTCCATTCCATAGGTATGAACAAACTATATAGTCCTGAGCTAGTTTGTCCATTTCGGTTTCTTTTTGTAACGTCTGAGCCATTGTATAATTTTTTAAAGTTATCACCTCCTTTATCTAGTGCATTTGATGTTGATCCCATCATACACTTTCCTATAATTCTACTTCCTAATCTCAACGTTGTTTTTGTAACACGCCAGTTGTTTAATATATTATCTGGTCTTTCCCATTTACCAGATTCATCGTGAACAAGTAATTTTAACTTTTCACCATCATAAGAGTTGTCCCCTGTGTTTTTCCAATCTATTGTTGTATCGAGCCCTTCAAGACTTTCCCTTTGGTTGGCCCCGGTTGCACTGATGGATTTTCTTGTAAGCTTGGAGGCTGGAACTCTATACGCAAGTTCTGTTTTCGGCCTATCCATTCCATCTTGTATTGGTTTAAAAAAGAATGGGTAGTGTGTTGATATTGGTACAACCTTGTCGGTAAACATTTTCTTTGCATCGCTACCAGTCTTCGATAAGATTCCGAATCTAGCATCTGAAGAGATTGTAGCTTGATTAACTGTCTCGCTGCTTGACATGAAGCTAAATCCAGACCGTCTATTTTTAAGGTAGCAAATCCCATAACATCTTGTGTCTGCCTTGCAAGCTTCCCAGAATATGAAGAATAATCTGTTTGCTTCTCTAAAATCTGGCTGCCCAACATCAATCTTGGACCACTGCAAGTAATTGTAATGAGACCCAGTAATATAAGTGTCAACACCTTTATTACGAAACCAATACCCCTCATCTCTTTTAGCAAACTCTTTATCAATGTATTCATGCCACTTGTTTTTAAATTCAGCTGGGTAGGTTTGCCAATCAAATATTGTTTTAATATTTTTTAAATCTTTTGGATATTCTTGTGCAACCCATTTATCATCTTTGCTATACACATTTTCAGCAAGGGGTAAGGCAATTTTAAGATTTTGTATTTCATATATTTCACCTATCTTCCCTGTTTTACTTATAACAACAACATCATGCTCCTTGTTATAACCGTATTTCCAGGCTTTCTTTTTATTTAATCTATGTATTGCTGTTCGTTTAATTGGCTCAACAATTTTGTATAAAGTTTGTTGATAACCCATTACCTAGACCTTTTTTCTGCAAAACCACTAAAAGCTTGATTTTTATCTTCTATTGGTTTATTACCTAGCATAGCCTCTTCAGCTTGTATTCTATTTAATATTTCTAATGCATCAAATATTGCTAGCTTCTTTGTAGCTGCTGCATTTTTTAATCTATCAGCTGAAACATCATCGTCGGTTTCAACTATAGGTTCTTTTGCTACTTTTACAAGTTCATCAACTGCTTTATACCCAGCTTGGATTATATTCTGCTTCTTCTTTTTTATATCCATAATTGATAGATATTTCTTTTGTCATTATTCTATATAGCTTTTCTCCGTTTATAATAAATTCATATTCGCTATAAGGCGTAAATCCAATTTTTTGATTTAATTTAACAATATTTGAATTATCTGTATATTTTACAACACCCACTAAGGGTTTTTCTTTGTCAATAGAAAATTTATCTTTGTTGGCTAACGGTTTTACAAAACAAAAGCCTTCGTTCGCTTTCCAAGTTTTTTTATCTTTATATAAAAATATTTGGTTAGACTCACAAAAATATAAATCATTTTTAAAATAACTCTTGCTATTTCTTTCAACACCCCTAACATCATGCCATCTTCTAAATATATTATGGTGCACTATAATTTCAGTGTTTTCCTTAATAGTTGTATTACATATAATAGGCGTTTTATAAACTGTTGCTTCTCTGCTTATAAACTTATGATCAGATATATCTGTATTCAAAATTAACTCTGTATCACCTATTTCTT
>Ga0222719_10002122_pt1 | contig 18430 bp, 22 predicted proteins | sample C33_34DmetaG_FD_165039 | JGI IMG/M metagenome (GOLD analysis project Ga0222719, IMG submission 165039) | Estuarine water microbial communities from San Francisco Bay, California, United States - C33_34D | ecosystem: Environmental > Aquatic > Marine > Unclassified | place: USA: California... | reverse complement strand
CCTTGGGGGTGAGGACGGCGAACAGTTAATCAAATGGCTGCGTGAAGCAGTTGTTGAGCAACCTGTTGCCTTGCCAGGTAGCGATCCTAGCTACGCTTACTACCGTGAAGGACAAAATAGTATCGTTCGGGATTTAGAAGCAAGGTTAATTAGAGCAAGGAAATTATAATGGAAGAAACACTCGAGCCTAGTGTGGAGAATCAAGAAAGCACTGGCCTACTCGATGGAGCTACTCCAGAGCCAGAAGAAGCCAGTACTGACGAGAATCCACAAAAAGTAGAAATAGATCATCGTGATCCTGAAGAACTAAAAGCCAAAGAAGAGTTTGGTTTAAATCAGGAAGATGATGATGAACCACTAGAGCGACCAGATTGGTGGCCTGAAAACTTTTGGAAGAAAGATGACGAATCTCCAGATCTTGAAGGTATTGCTAAATCATGGGCTGATCTACGCAAGAAAATATCACAAGGTAAACATAAAGCACCAGAAGATGGCAACTATGATACATCTGCTTTTGGTGAAACACCTGATGATGATCCATTAAGACAACATGTATTAGGCTGGGCAAAAGACTATGGTATCAGTCAATCTGCTCTAGATGACCTAGTAGGACAGGTTGTTGATATGGGTATAGGTAATGCTCAACAAGCAGAGATTAATACACAAGAAGAAATGAAGATGTTAGGTCCTAATGCTGAAGCACGCATCAATGGCATGGTTAAATGGGCTAGTAATCTAGTTAATAAAGGTGTATGGTCTAAAGATGACTTTGACGAATTTAAAGTTATGGGTGGCACTGCAAGAGGTATTGCAGCACTAGAAAAACTTAGAGCATCATACGAAGGTCGTATTCCTACAGAAACTACTCCAGTTGAAGGTACACCTTCTAAAGACGAGCTACAACAGCTTGTTGCAGATCCAAGGTATCAAACAGATCCATCATACCGTAAGAAAGTAGAACGCGCTTTCCAGCAAGTATACGGTTAATCAAGTCTTGTATTAATAGGCTTTATGTGGTATATTACACATGAGGCCTATTACATATTCATGTAACCCTTAAACGCAAGTAGTCTTGTCGACTGGCTATCGTAAATAGCAAGCACGGCCCAGACCTGTCTGGCATACCACAGCGATTAATTTTACTTTATTAATTACTATAAGGAGTCAATAATGGCTATTGGTTTATCTAATGCTTTTGTTACCTTATTTGATGCCGAAGTTAAACAGGCTTACCAAGCTAAAGCACAATTAGTTGGTGCGGTTAGACAAAGACGCGGCGTTGAAGGTTCAACAGCAAAATTCCCGAAAGCGGGTAAAGGCGTAGCTACACTTAGAGTACCACAAACAGACGTAACACCATTGAATGTGGATTTCTCACAAGTAACAGCTACAATGGAAGATTGGAATGCAGCAGAATATTCTGACATCTTCATGCAACAAAAAGTTAACTTTGATGAAAGACAAGAATTAGTGCAAGTTGTGGCTAATGCTATCGGTCGTCGTCAAGACCAACTTATTCTTGACGCACTTGCAGCAACATCAGGCGTAGGCACTGTTGCAACAAGCGTTGGTGGTGCAGATACTAACTTAAACTTAGACAAGCTTTTAGCTGCTAAGAAAGAGTTAGATTCTAACAACGTACCTCCAACAGATCGTCACATGATTATCCATGCTAATAACTTATCAGCATTACTAGGTGAAACAGAAATCACATCTGTTGACTATAACTCAGTTAAAGCTTTAGTTAGTGGCGAAATTAACACATTCTTAGGTTTCACATTCCATGTGCTAGGCGACAGAGCTGAAGGTGGCTTACCAGTTGCTGCTGGCGATGTACGTTCATGCTGGGCATTCCATAAAGATGCAATTGGTTATGCTGAAGGTATGGGACCTAAGACTGAAATCAACTATGTTCCAGAAAAAACATCATTCTTAGTGAATGCTATGTTCTCTGCTGGCGCAGTTGGTATCGACGCAGAAGGTATTGTTAAAGTATCTGCTGACGAAACTTAATCTAAGGAGATAATACATGGCTTATTCAAAAGACAATTTACAACCAATCGGTGGTCAGTCTAAAGCTGGTAACGCTCCTCAAATGTGGAGTTACACAGCACCAGACGCTGACGCTCTTGCTGATATCAATACTGAAGGTTACTTCAATGATGCATCATCAGTATTAAAAGTTGGTGACTTAATCTACTTATGGGACTCTTCAGTTCCTACAGGTACATTAGTTATCGTACTTTCTAATGCTTCTGGTGTAGTTGACGTATCTGACGGTACAGCAATTGCAGTTACAGACAGCGACTAAGTTGTTTATAGCAGATCAGGTAGGTACTTCGGTGCCTACCTATTTGCACATTTAAAGGATACAAAATGGCAACAGGTGATACCAATATTAAAATATGTTCCGATGCATTATTAATGCTTGGAGCTAATCCTATATCATCATTTACAGAAGGAACAGATGAAGCTAATATATGTGATCGTATCTATCCAGATATTAAGATCAAAACATTAGCGACATATCCTTGGTCATTTTCATTTAAGAAGGTTCAGCTAGCTAGACTAGTGACGACACCAACTACAGAATACAAATACGAATATCAATTACCATCAGATATCATAGGGACTCCCAATGCAGTCTATGATGCTGATGAAGTAGGCGCACCAAGACGTAGAGAATATAGATTACTGGGTGATAAGATACTAACAGATTACGAAGAAGTATATATTGACTACCAATACAATGTGCCAGAATATGCATTGCCACATTACTTCGTACAATTACTTAAATACCAATTAGCTTGGCACTTAGCCATGCCAATCACAGATCAAGTTGATCGATCAGAATACTGGAAGACAGTTGCAGAAGGCACACCAGGCGAGAATGGTCGTGGCGGCTATATGAGACAAGCAATGAATATTGATGGTCAAGGTAAACCAACAAACGCAATACAAGATTTCTCATTAATTAACGTGAGGTATTAATGGCACGTTTTGTCAACATACAAACTAACTTTACCTCAGGTGAGATAGATCCTCTTATCAGATCTAGAGTTGATCTAGAGTCATATAAGAATGGTCTAGAGACAGCAAAGAATGTCATCTGTCAACCACAAGGTGGCGTAACACGTCGTCCAGGCACTAAGTTTATTACAGAACTAGGTGGTAGTCCAGAGAATGGTGTGCGTCTTGTACACTTTGAATTCTCAGTGGATGACAGTTACATGTTGGCATTTACAAATAACCGCATGTATGTATTTAAAGACAAAGCTCTTATTACAAACATCAATGGTTCAGGTAATGATTACTTAACAACCACAATTGGTAGCGCACAATTAGGCACAATGTGTTATACACAGTCAGCTGATACGTTGATTGTTGTACATGAAGATATACAACCTAAGAAGATTGTGCGTGGTGGTAGTGATGCAACCTGGACAATTTCTAACATTACATTTGATTCGGTACCTCAACATGCTTTCACATTATCTACATCAAATCCGGCAGCAAACATTACTCCAAGTGATGTCTCAGGAAAAGTCACCATCACAGCATCAGCGGGTGTCTTCAATTCAGGACACGTTGGACAGTACATTAATGCAGATCCACAAGGTAGAGCGAAGATAGTTAAGTACAACAGTAGCACATCTGTAAATGTTGTTACTGAGTTTCCATTCTTTGACACGTCTGCTATTGCATCAGGTGATTGGGAGTTAGAAACAGGATACGAAGATGTATGGTCAGCAACTAGAGGATGGCCACGCTCAGTTACATTCCATCAAGGACGTCTATTCTTTGGTGGCAGCAAATCTAGACCATCAACGATATGGGGATCTAAGGTGGCTTTATTCTTTGACTTTGAAGCTGTGGAGGGATTAGATGATGATGCGGTCGAAGCTACTCTTGATACTAACACTTTTAACGCTATCGTTGACCTTATCTCTGGTCGTGATCTGCAAGTATTTACGACGGGTGGTGAATTCTATGTTCCGCAAGAAGGACTAACACCAATCACACCAACAGATTTCTTCTTATCCTCTACCTCTCGTAATGGATGTAAAGAAGGTGTACGAGTTAAACAGTTAGAATCTGGTGTGTTATTTATACAAAGACAAGGTAAACAGTTATCTGAGATTGCATACTCTGATACACAATTAACCTATATCACATCTAAGATCTCATTACTATCTGGACATTTACTTAAAAATCCTAAATCAATGGATATTCGGCGTGCAGTAGCTACAGACGAAAATGATCTGTTATTAATTGTCAATGAAGATGATGGCACTATGGCTGCATATTCATTACTACGTGCGCAGAATGTCATTGCTCCTAGTGAGTTTGTCACCAATGGTTCATACATTGATGTTGGTGTAGATATTACTGACATATATACTGTGGTCACAAGAGATGACAATGGTACAGATAAATACTATGTTGAAGTGTTTGATGACACAGTATTGACAGATTCAGCAGTGACTGGAGGTGCAGTCTCTAGTTTGGATGCATCACATCTTGATGGTCAAACCGTACATGTGATATCAGATGGCTTTGTGGAAGAAGATCAGACAGCAGATAGTGCAGTCACATTTACTAATACACCAACTACGTCATGTGAAGTCGGTATGCATTTTGATGTTGAAGTCAAAACAATGCCAGTGGATTTACGTATACAAACAGGCACACGTATTGGCTTTAAGAAACGTATTGTTGAAGTTAATGCATTGATTTATGAAACACAGAATTTAGTTATCAATGGCAATCTAGTTCCTATCCGTTCATTAGGAGCTGGAGTGCTAGATATAGCAGTACCAGAATTTACCGGAACTAAGGTACTTCATGGTATACTAGGGTATAGCAATGAAGGTCAGATTACAGTTACACAATCTGCACCTATGAAGTTTACATTGCTTGGGTTAGAATATAAAGTAGCAACACACCAAGGAACATAATATGGCAGCAGCAGCCCCAACGATAGGAACAACAGCATTCTGGAAAGGCGCAACAACAATGGCCTTACCTAGTTTATCTACATCTTTATTTGTTGGCTCAACATTACTAAGCGCATATCAAGGTTATCAACAAGGTCGTGCGCAAGAGGCAATGTATGATGTTAAAGCAATAGAGGTTTTAGCTGAAACTGAACGTAAAGCATTAGAATATGAATTACGTGCTAACCAGACATTAAGAGAATTAAGACAACGTAATGCTGCAAATCTTGCACGTGGTTATGGTGGTGGTGTTGTGGGGTTAGAAGGATCATCTAAACTAATTGAAACAGTTAATAACAGAGAAGCTGGTCGTGATCTAATGTTTGATATATCTAATACAAAGAATGCTATATTACAAGGACAAACGCAATCAGAGATCTATGATACATCTGCTGATATAGCAAGAAGAACTGGTATATTAGATGCTGGCTCTAAACTTTTAATGGCTGGATATGCATATAAACAACTTGGATAATAACAATGGCAGAAGATAGAAGATATAGATCAAGAGGAATTAGTTTAGAAAGTCAGGGTAGGTTAGATTTATCTAATGTCCAAGAGAGCATACGTGCATCCCAAACATTACAAGGCAGATTAGATCAAGTCTCTGAGCTTGCTTTTGGTCAAATGAAGCGTACTGCTATTAGGGAAGGTAAACAATATGGTGCGCAAAATAGACCATCAGTTCAGCAAATCTATGATGCTATTCAATCAGGCAAACCAGTTGATGAATTATTAGCAGATCCAGATACAGTCTTTGGTGAAGCAGCACGAGGTCAGCAAGCTGGTTTATTATACCAAGATCTTATTAATGAATTCAATATTAATACACAAGGTGTACTAGATGCTGTCAATAAGCGTGAGATTACAGATCCAGCTGAAGTAGAACAAATCATTAATGCAAACATCGAAGGATTCGGTCGTGTGATGGCACAGATTGATCCTGATTATGCATTAAAGTTTAGAGCATCTGCGGCAACCACAGGATTTGATGTTGTTGATAAAGCCAAGAAGCACATACAAACAGAAACGCTGAAGAAAACACGAGTTGATATTAATACTCAATTAGATATATTTAAGTCTAATTATGCAGCGATTATAGATAGATCACCTAACCCTATTGACATTGAAGCGTTAACATTGGTTCATGAAAATAACCTTAAAGGTTTGTTTGCGCAAGATCCAGATAAGGAATCAGATCATATTGCTTCGTTTAATAAAGTTAAGAAGGAGGTATTACAAGATACAGTGGCTAATTACATTGTATCTAATAATATGATGAATGAAGCATCTAAAGGTAACTTTGGTAAATACAATGCATTATTACTTGCTGAAGATGCAACAGATCCAGGAACCATTGATGCAATTAAATCTAAGATTAACAAGGTCTATGATACACAACAAAGCCTAGTTACTAAGCAAAAAGAACAAGCAAATGCAATGGTAGATGTACAGGCTGCTGAATTGATTGCTGCTAATTCTAATGGATATTTAACTGATGAAGATCTATTGACTCAACTAGATTCAATTGGGTACAGCCTCAGTGCGAAAGAAAGAGCAGATATTTTATCAGACCAGAAGCCTACTATTCAACAGCTAGATGAATATTCTAACCTAGAACTTAAAGTCAACCTTGGCAAGATTGGGCCATCACATATTGATGAAGCTCGTTTAGAAAACCGTATTACTTATAAGCAAGCAGCTGAATTAAAAAGCGCATACAACAAAACACAAACTACACTAAAAGCTGGTAACGACATCATTAACCAAACATTTAGGATTGATGAGTTGGAATTAAAAGGTATGAGTCGAGATGATCCTACTCGTGCGCTAATAGCACAAGCTAGAGATAGGCTAGATCAGCGTAGAACTGAAGTATTGCGTATGCAAGAACAAGATCCATCTGTTATCTTCAATCAGCGTGAAGAAGCGAGAATGATTGCAGAACAGGTTAAAGGTGAATATATACAATCTAAAGCTCCAGTGGAATGGAGTATTGCTAATAGACAATTAAAAGATTATCCAGAATACTACAATAATGAAGATGCATTCTTAACTTTATCTGAAAAACAGATAGAGCAAATGGTGATGGATAATGATAAAATATCAGCACGTAATAAACAAAGATATGCCGTGCGTATTATAGAACATTTACGTAAACTTAAAGCGTATAAGTTAGGAGTTATTCCAAGTGAAAAGTGATAATGTTGATATAATGGATTTATGGATTGAGGAAGAGAATCGCATCAAGTATAACATTATGCCTGATCGTGAACGTACATTTATGGAATCATTCATGGATGTGCAACAACAACAAGTTGATATAGCAAAGGCTACTCCAGAGGCAATGCAAGAGATGGGTGGTGCATTTGCAAAAGGAGTGATTAAAGGCACATTGGGTGCGCCAGGTGATTTAGTTGGATTAGCTACTGGATTGCTTAATATGTTAACTGACGATCCAGAAGAGAAAGGCAATTTAGTTCAATTTGCTGAAGGCTTTGATGCAGTACCATTTACATCAGAAAAAGTAGGTGAAGTTCTAGAGTCACTAGGATGGAAGAAATATGAGGGTGTGGCAGAAGGTGCAGAGCTGGTTGGTGAGATAGGTGCGCCAGTCGGTACAGCTGAAACAATTATAAAGAAGGCAGTTAAATAATGGCTATACAAGATCAATCAATAGAAACTCGTATGAACAAAATGACTTCTAATGATGAGAAGTTAAATGAGGTCGTTCAACAGATAGATCCCACAGAGTCTGTTGCTGAGGTGATGACAGATACCGTATCTAATGAAGAACAAATATTAGATAAAGAGCCTGTGTTTGTTGAGACAGAGGAGCCAGTGCAAGTTGCTGGTCTTGGTATCGGTAAGTATATTCCTAAGATATTAAAGAAAGATATTGATCCTGTACTTAAGAGGCGCATGGAGCCAACACGTGGTACAGATGAATATCTAATAATACCTAATGCAACACAATCTGAGATTGATGACGTATTAACAAAGCAAGCAGAACAGTCTATTAATGCTAAACCAGGGAATGTCAAATACAAAGGTAATAAGAAAACATCTGACTACGGTAAGTTTAATGTTAACTTTATTGAAGATTCTGATGGAGTAAAACAGTTTATCAATGCTGTTGGTGAAGTATATCAAGGGGAAAAGAAGTTTACTTCATTTGAAGATGTTAAGAAAGCAGTGACTGGTTCTCGTTATCTTGTATACAAAGAAGGTAAACTAGCTAAGAGATTTGAATCACAGGATGAAGCCAATGCCTTTATTAACAAACAAAAAGACAAAGACTTGTATAACGTCGAAAGCAAAGCTCCGTATGATATGGACTATATTGAGCGTCTTCTTGATCCTAAAAATCCTACTATTGCTGATCCAGAAGAAGCTTATCGTATGCTAGTCACACAGCTTGACGTGACTAATAGAGCTGAAATGTTAGCACGTAAGATTGTAGAAGCAGAGCAAGCTGGTAATGTTACACCGGCTATGCGTGTTGAGTTTGACCAGACATTAGCATTGGCTGGTGAAATATCTAAAGCTGTTGAGAAGAAACAAGCTGACTATGGTAGAACATTACGTATGTTTGGTGAGATCCGCAAATCAGATGGTGGTAAACAAATGCAAGAGTTTATTGCTGAACATGGTGGTGAAGCTGGATCAACAGACCGAGCTGTTAAGTTCCTAGCATTACAGCGTACACAAGACAAAGCTAAAATGGCAAGTAATGTATTTGGATATAAGGCTGTTAAAGACATTTGGTTATCAACATGGATTAATGGTCTATTATCTGGCCCTACAACACATATCCGTAACATGACATCTAACGCATTATTTGGTGTATACCAATTCCCAGAAAGGTTTATGACATCCGCTGTTGGTAAGATTAGATCAGGTATTACAGGATCTGATGATTACATTAGAGCAAATGCTATTATCGACCAAGCGCAAGGTTATTTTGGCTCTATGATTGATGCGGGTAGATTAGCTGGTAAAGCATTTAAAGAGAATAGATCATTCGATGGTATGTCAAAGATTGAGCTTGACAAGATGCGTATGCGTGATGAGTTCGATATTGATTTTGGAGACCATGCGTTTGCAAAAGCAACAAGCAATGCCGTGCGCATGTGGGGTAAGTTTGTAACTGTACCTGGACGTGCATTGGTCGCAGAAGATGAATTCTTCAAGGCTATATCTTATTCCGGTGAATTTAGATTCTTAACCAAACAACGTGCTGAACAATTCTATAGTGCTAAGATTAAAGAAGGTATTGATCCAGAAAAAGCACGTGAGATGACAACAGATTACTTAACTGATTTACGTACTGATCCACCTAGAGAAATACTAGAAGCTGCAACAGATAAATCTAAAGAGTTGACATTCACAAAAGAACTTGATGGATTTATGCGTGACTTCCAACAGTTAACTAATAATAACAAATATCCAGTCATCTCTCCATTGATGAAGATGTTTTTCCCATTTGTTAGAACACCAACCAACTTAGTTATAGAGGCTGGCAAGCGTTCACCATTACAGCTTATTAATCCTAGCTTTTATAAGACTATTGCCAAAGGTGGCGTAGAAGCTGATGCAGCTATTGCTAAAGCGACCATGGGTTCTACTATGATTGGTAGCATGGCGTACTTTGGTATGGGTGGAAACCTTACAGGATCTGGACCTACTAACTTACAACAGCGTAAAACATTAGAAGCAACCGGATGGCAGCCTTACTCTATTGTATTTAAGAAGGGTGAGTTGTCTGATGCAGAGATTGAAGAATATAGAACAATGACTCCAGTATCTATTGGTGATGATAACATCTATATCTCATACCAAGGATTACAACCTGTATCTACATTACTTGCTATTGGTTCTACGATTGGTGAATACTTTACTTACAACTCCTATGCTGGTACTAACAATCTATCTACCTTAGAACAAGCAGATGATTTAGTCATGGTATCAACTATGGCTATCTATAACTTCATATCTGAATTACCTGTATTACAAGGATATACAGAAATGACAGACATTCTTGCTGGTGATCCACAAAGCCGTAAGGGTGCCTTTATGAACTTCTTTAGAAAAGGTGTGAAGAAGGTTACTGATGTAGCTATTGGTGGCTCACCATTAGGTGCTTGGAGTAGCGCACAATCTACAGCACAAAGATCAATGGATTTAACTAAGAGATCTATGTTACCAGAGGAAGGTGGCGTACCAACTGGTATCTATGAAAACGCATTAGCTGCCTGGGGTGAGTCATGGAAACGATACACATCACGTAATCCATTCTACAATAACGATATGCCTGAGATATTAGATCCAATGACAGGTGAACCAATTACAGTAGGTAAGAACTGGGGAGCAGCATTTAATCCATATAAGCGTAGTGATGGATCTGTATCTGCGGAATATGATGTGTTATTACGTAATGGAGTACCAGTCTATAATCCACCAAGAAAGCTACATGGATATGAATTATCAGCAGATCAATACAATATGTGGATTGATTTAGCTGTTAATGACTATCAGGTTGGTGATAGATTATTGCGCAAAGATGCTGAATTACAAAGAGAAAATGATTTAGGCTTAGTACAACGTACATTACGTAGACAAATGACAGAAGCATATACTGAAGCATTAGAAGAATTAAAGACATATTTTCCAGAGCTAGAGATGCATCTGGAAGATAAAGATTTACAGGCGGCAGTGGAGGGATTGTACTCGTACTACTAGATTTTGCGGGTATTTTATGGTAGGATAACACACTAGAGGATCATTATGGCAATTGATATATCAAGCACAACGAGACGTATAGTTTATACCGGATCAGCCGGTCTAGGCCCGTACGCCTTTAACTTTGAAGTCTTAGCACAGACTGACATTGATGTATACTTTAACGATACAGAACTAACACTCACTACAGACTACACTGTTACTGTCAATGCTGACGGCACAGGTTCTGTTACGATTGTCACAGGCACTAATGTTCCTAGCACACCGACTGCATCTGATCGTATAACTATCGTTGGTGCAAGAACCATTGAAAGATCAACAGACTTTACTACAGGTGGCCCTCTATTTGCTGCATCACTGAATGATGAATTTGACAGCTTAACTATCTTTACACAACAAAACAAAGAAGAAGCTGATCGATCAATCAAAGCACCAGTAACAGATCCTGATACGATTGATATGACATTACCTAAGGATGATGATCGTAAAGGTAAGTATCTCTCATTCAATGCAAGCACAGGTAATCCTGAAGTAGTGAATACAGTAACAGACGTTACAACTATTGCTGGTATAGCTAGTGATGTAACAACAGTATCAGGCATTTCATCTGATGTAACAACAGTAGCAGATAATGATGCTAATGTAACTACAGTAGCTACCAACATATCCTCTGTTAATACTGTAGCTACCAACATCGCTGATGTAATCACTGTAGCGAATGACTTGAACGAAGCCATCTCTGAGATCGAGACAGCAGCTGATGACTTGAATGAAGCTGTATCTGAGATCGATACTGTGGCTGTTAACATTGCTAATGTAAATACAGTGGGTACGAACATCACAAATGTTAATACAGTAGCTACTAACATATCAAATGTAAACGCAGTAGCAGCAGATGCAACAGACATTGGCACAGTAGCTACTAACATTGCAAACGTAAACACAGTTGCTGGTATAGATGCTAACGTTACAACTGTTGCTGGTAATACAACAAACATTAATACAGTAGCGACAAACATAGCAGATGTAAACACTGTAGCGACAAACGTAACAGATGTAGTCACATTTGCTACTACATACCTAGGTGCATTTGCATCAGCTCCAACCACATCAGTAGTCGGTGCATTATATTACAATACAACAGGTAGTCAGTTATATGTATGGAATGGATCAGCATGGGATCAAGCAGCATTTAATGCAACTGGTGTAGTATCATCATTTAATACAAGAACCGGTGCAATTACATTAACATCAGGGGATGTCACCACAGCACTAGGTTATACACCAGCTGACGTAGCAAACAATCTGTCTGATCTTGCAGATGCAGCAACAGCAAGAACTAACCTAGGTTTAGGTACAGCAGCAACAACAGCATCAACAGATTATGTGGGCCAGACATCAGCTACAGGCTCAGGTGAGTTACCAAGTGGTACAGAAGCACAGCGTGATGGCTCACCATCTGCTGGTTACATTAGATTTAACACAGATGCTTCTAGCTTCGAGGGCTATGACGGATCAGCCTGGGGTTCTATTGGTGGTGGTGCATCAGCTGGTGGTGCAATCTATGAGAACACAGATGACATCACAGCTAACTATACAATCACATCAGGTAGCAATGGTTTTTCAGTAGGCCCAATGACAATCGCATCGGGTGTTTCAGTAACAGTTCCTTCAGGACAGAAATGGGTGGTACTATAATATGTCAGTCAATATAAACGCAGATACAACCAACGGCTTAGTATTAACATCAGATACATCTGGTGAGATAAAGCTACAATCAGCTGGTGCAGACATTGCTACAGTAGATAGCAGTGGTATTACAATGGCAAGTGGAAAAGGTTTAGCTGGTGATGCTTCATCTTTAACTAACATTCCAGCAGCTAACTTGACTGGTGATATTATACAAAATGCAGGTCCAGCTTTTAGAGCATTTGCTAATGCTTCACAATCATTATCTGGTGGAACATTTACAAAAATTACATACGGTGGAACAACATTTGATATAACATCTGATTACAGTACAGCTAATTCTAGATTTACTCCGTCTGTTGCTGGGTACTATATGGTTGGAGGTGGATTTTATGCAACAACAGCAATTAGAGCTGTAAGACTATATAAAAATGGCAGTGGCAATGCTTATTTATGTGAACTAAATTCATCAAGTGGATGGGGATGTTATGGATATGATGTAATATATCTTAATGGAACAACTGATTATGTTGAATTATATGGATATGTTGGAGGAACAGTATCTAGGTCAACTGGTTCAGCTGTTACATATTTTTCAGCACATTTAATACAAAAAGCATAAGGACAAAACAATGACATTATACGAAAAGATAAAAATACTTTATGCAGAACTAACTAATGAAGATTTTGCACCAACAACTGGCACAATAGTATTACAAAACGATAGTGACGGCAAAGATGATTACATCAAATCTTGGGAACACCCAACACTTGCCAAACCAACACAGGAGCAACTAGATGGCATCAATTAACTTACAAGGCGATACATCAGGAAGCATTAGCATATCAGCACCTAGTGTAGCTGGTAGCAATACGCTTACATTACCTAAGACAACACAGACACTAGCAACAGAGAATGCTTTAGGTGTACGCAATCTTATCATCAATGGTGATATGAGGATTGACCAAAGAAATGGTGGAGCGAGTGTTACTCCTGCAAGTGGAGCATATACACTAGACAGATGGCTTAATTCAAATAGCACTGATGGTGTTTTTACAATTCAACAAACAACTGATGTTCCAACAGGTTCAGAATTTACAAATTCAATAAAAGCAACAGTAACAACTGCTGATACTTCTATTACAGGCACACAAAGTGCCTCAATTTTCCAACTTATTGAAGGATACAATGTTTCTCATTTAATGTTTGGTTCTGCAAGTTCATCAAATGTAACTTTATCTTTTTGGGTAAAATCAACAGTAACTGGAACTTTTAATGCTTGTTTAACAAATTCCGATAATTCTCGTTCAAATCCTCAATCTTTTACCATTAGTTCATCAAACACTTGGGAAAAGAAAACTATTACATTTACTGGTGATACGACAGGAACTTGGGTAACTAATAACGGAATTGGTCTTGGTGTTTATGTATTTATGGCACTTGGACCAACTTATCAAGGTTCTGCTGGTTGGAATGGAAGCAGTATTTTTGGTGTAAGTGGACAGGCAAACGGAATTGGAACTATTGGTAATGTTTTTGCACTTACAGGTGTCCAACTAGAAGTAGGTGATACAGCTACACCATTTGAACACAGACCATACGATATGGAGTTAGCAAGGTGTCAGAGGTATTATGAATTAATTAATGATAATAATTATAGTTCTTATGGAGTAATGGCTGGTGGTACAAGTCAAAATTTTGCTGGGTATGTAGATTATAAACAAATTAAAAGGGCAACACCAACTATAACAATTACAGGTTCTTTTTTAATACAAGGAAACAGTAACCAGCCTGGAACAACAAGTATGGGAACAAATGGTATTGGTAAAAGAGCTGTCTACATAAGCGGAACAGGTACAGGAAGTAATGTTACAAATGGATTTGCATATAACTTACTAGATGTAAATGGATATATTAAAGTAGATGCGGAGTTATAAATGTATAAATTAATTAGAAATTCAATATCAAATGAAATAGACATAGTTAAAAGATTATCTGATAATGCACACATTCCATTTGACCAAGCAAACACAGACTACCAAGAATACCTAGAATGGGTAGCAGAAGGTAACACACCAGAGGAGGCAGAATGAGCTTATACGACAAAATATTAGCAGTCAGACCTAACCTAACAGCAGATGACTTTGCACCTGACACAGGTACAATCGTATTGCAGAATGATTCTGATGGGCGTGGAGACTACATCCGTAGCTGGAATCATCCTACAGAAACACAACCAACACCAGAGGAGTTAGCATGACAGTCATAATCAATGGAGATACAGGGATTGATAAGATTACCGATGGTAGTGTAGTCCAAGCAGATTTAGCTGGTGGTGGATTGTATCCTAAAGTTCCAGCGTTTGGAGCATATATGAGTGGCGACCAGTCTATATCAACAAACACATGGACAAAAGTACAGTTTAATTCTGAATTATTTGATACCGATAATTTCTTTGACTCAACAACTAACTATCGTTTTACCCCAACTGTTGCTGGTTACTATCAGATTAATTTTAGAAGCAGAACAATAGGTACATCATCAACAGCAACATATTTTTCAATACACAAAAATGGTTCTCCAGCAGGGATTAATTCTGCTGCTTTAGCAACTAATGCTGGATTTCAATCCATGCAAACTGTATCAGGTATAATATATTGTAATGGTTCTACAGATTATATAGAATTCTATGTATATAATGATGGTACATCTCCATTTATTGATGCTGCTGGTGGAGCTGACTTAGGAAATACGACAACAGTAGATGGCGTTTTAGTGAGCGTATAATGTCACCACACGAGGAACTAGTGGCCCATGAGAAACTCTGTGCCGAACGCTATGCTACCATACATAAACGTTTAGATCGCATTGAGAACATGCTCAGCAAGTTAGTCTGGGCTATCATGGCTGCCCTGTTAGCTATCATCGTGTCAATGGTATCCTCTGCTCATGCTGATACCAGAACTATCATTGAACAGCGTGGTATGCCCGTACCCACAGCAATAGCCCCATCGATCTCTGCTTACTCTCAAGACTTATGTGTAGTGCCTGTGACTGGAGCTGTGTCAGGTGGTATAATATCTTTTGCTGGTGGCACAACTGTTGAGGATCGTGCGTGCCAGGCTAGGAAGTATGCTAAGGTCTTGAATGATCTTGGCCTTAAAGTCGCAGCCGTTTCAGTGATGTGTCAAAGCAGTATAGAAGTATGGGAAGCTATGGAAATGTCCGGTTCCCCCTGTCCGATAGGTGCAGCAACAGGACCAACAGCACGGGCAGCATGGTATGATCTACATCCTGAAAGGTTTACTAAGTTATATGGCGAGGAATTTGTGTTGGTCACTCCTCTTAATATGGAGTAATAGTTATGCTTGGTACTGTACGTACACACCTGACTCAAATGGTTACATGGTTGAAGAATCACTTGTCTGTTACGAGATTGAAGAAGAGATTGCAATCCGTGACTACTGGTGCGTCGGCTATCAACCTGACGATCCAATTTGTCAAGGATACTCTACATGCGTGGATCAAACAGAGCAAAGAACAACTGCTTGCACAGAGCCTAACACTAGTGGAATTGTTAATGAAGCTCGTTACTACACTTGTAATACTGAGTCTTGGAGTGCTTGGACTGTTAGCTCATCTCATTGTGTACCTGATCCAGCAACTTGCTTCGATACTGTGGAAGAGAGGGCAGTAGAATGTCAGGATGGATACAGCGGCTCATCATTAGAGCAAAGAACTACGACCTGTTCGAGTCCGTACTCGGAGCCAACAGTTGGAGCATGGACTACAATATCAACATCGTGTACCCAAAACATAACAAACCCAGTAAATATCGAAAGCCCACTGAACCCAGTGTCGCCTTTGAACACAGTGGTGACACCCTCCACGCCTGTCCAGACTCAGCAAACAGAACCTGTAATTGCAGACCAGGATCCTGTGCAGCAAGAGATGACAGCACCAGTGGAAGTGGAGACGGAGACAGAAGAGACAACAGAACAGGAACCGCAAGCACCAAAGACCGAGGACAACGAAGAAGTCGTGCCTGGGTTTGGGATTGCTATTAAGTTAATACAACAGAGTAATGATGCTATATACAATACACCACTTGATGAATACATAGGAATACCAGAAGATGACTACGCCCAAGACCAAAACTTTCTCTTTGACTTTATCCAATCAGATGATATTGGGGATCGTTTTGACAGTATTGCCCGTCATCGGTGGTATCAGCTACATGGGGATAACCCTCTACAACGATATGGTTTCAGTGATTGATTCATACGATGAGAGTAAAATTAAAGAAATCGAACTGAAACTTGGTAGTCAACAGAATAGAATCATAGAGATCATGGAGCGTGCTATTGTGACACAGGAAAAAGCCAGTGATGCATTAGCACTAGCCAGAGAGGTGGCCGCAGAGTCAAGAGGGAATCAACGTGAGGTAGAAGCTACACTAAAAAGTGTACGCTCTGAGGTCGATGCTAACTTAGATGGCTTACGTGCAGAAATGAAGGCACTACGTAAAGCCACAACTAATCCACTAGGAAACTAACATGGGAATACTAACACACTTAATACCTATTGCACTGGGCTTCTTAGCTAAGCTGATGGCTATCAAGTCACAACAGGCTAACGATCAACAAAAGCTTATGCTAGAAGCATTAGCTGCTAAGTCAGGAGAGATAGATAAAGCTCGTGACTATGCATTAAAAGAGTCACCATTTGCTGCATGGAATAGACGTATACTAATTTTAGTTATCTTAGCTCTTGTTGCTATCTATCCACTAGCTGGTGTGTTTGGTGTGGATACTGTAGTTAAGACGACATCAGAAGGTGTGAATTTTTTAGGGCTTTTTTCAATCGGTGGGGGTGAATCATTCCATACTATTAAAGGACTATACAAGTTTGATGAGATCTTTGCTTGGGCTACCATGATCGTAGAGTTCTACTTTGGTGGACAGCTTGCCAAGGCTAATTAATCTGATACAATAAGAGTATGAAATACAAATCCGTAATGGTGATCTCGGATTTACATATTCCGTATCACCACCCAGATGCTTTTGAGTTTCTCAAGGCACTAAAGAAGAAGTATAAACCAGATCTTATTGTTAATGTAGGCGATGAGATCGATCAGCATAATATCAGTATGCATGAATCTAATCCAGACTTACCATCATCAGGTGATGAGTTAAGATTATCCAGGAAATACATCCATGAGTTAGAAAAGATATTTCCTCAGATGAAGATCATGCATTCTAATCACTCATCTTTAATCTATCGTCGTGCAATCAAGCATGGTCTTAGTGCTGAGTATCTCAAGTCTTACAATGAGTTCTTGCAAGTTGGCCCTGGATGGGAATGGGTAGATGATCTTTACATTACATTATCGGATGGACAAAAGTGTTTCTTTACGCATGGTATGTCCGCCCGAGCACTTCAGGTTTCAATGCAGTACGGGTGTAATGTTTGTCAAGGTCATTATCATACTAAGTTTAGTATTGAATACTTTAGCAATCCTGACAAGTTAGTCTGGGCATTACAAACAGGCTGCTTAATTAATCAGAAATCTATGGCGTTCAACTATGCTAAAAACTTTAAGTCAAGGTTTATTGTAGGCACTGCAATGATCTTGGATGGTCAACCAAAACTAATGCCAATGGTATTGAAAGACGGGGGAAGATGGATAGGGAAGATAGTTTAGAAGAGTTAATCTCAGAACTCAGTTCAGAACAAGCAAAAGTAATTGATTCACTCATTGGACGAAAGATCTGGAACATAGAAATCTTGGAAGATCAAGATGAATCTGCTATCAAGATATACTTTTCTGAGATGGAAGGTGATTACATGCTCATTCATGGAGAAAATATGGATATGTACGTGATAAACCCTAAACCTGACGTGACTCACTAATGGCTAACAAAAAGAAAACAAAACAACAATACAAAATAATGGATACTCATTACATGAAGGCTGGATATTTGAATCCAGATAGATGTGT